>CABEAX010000320.1_pt1 | contig 13415 bp, 15 predicted proteins | sample 3422171 | NCBI WGS metagenome assembly CABEAX01 (sample SAMEA5534326, study PRJEB31848) | metagenome | biome: tundra; feature: field; material: soil | place: USA | collected 2013-05 | depth 0.15 m | reverse complement strand
CTTCAAGACCTGCCAATACTGGAGCGTTCCTTCCAAGTGCGTGCACGACAGCCGCGTCGTGGATGTCCTCAAAGTCGTTCCAATAGCGGACGAAACCGACGCCTAGCTCTCTTGCCATGGCAATTCCGGGTGACATCGCCTGTTGGATGAACCACATAAACGTACGAAGGACCGCCAGCTCATTGATCGTCGTAAATCCTGATCGTGTGAACATCACCCCAAACGCGCGAGATTCTCAAGCACGCAATGGCGCGTCACAAACTTTCTGAGCGCTGAGCGGCTGTGTCAGGGGAACCGACTAGGACAATGATCGCCTTGATCTTGCGAGTTGGCGCGATCGGCGCTGGCTTGCTACTGAGCTGGCGGAACTCGCGATCGGCGACTTGAAGCAAACGCATTCCATTGCCGGGCGGCATACAAAGGTCTCCTGTGGATATATAGAAGTTGGCGTGCAGGCGTTGCCGGAATCTAGTCGAATCGGCCGCTGAATGGGCTTCAGTTGTGCTTCGGTGACGCCATCAGATCGACCCCGTTGGCATACATAGGCGATCTGTTGACGGCGCACGGCGCGCTCACCATTTTTTTACGGCGACTTCCTTCAAAATCTCGATGTCCAGGTCCCGCTCGGCCACCAGCTTCTTCAGTCGACCGTTCTCGAGCTCCAGCTGCCATAGCCGCTTGACGTCTACCGCTTCAAGTTTGCCGAAGCGCTTGCGCCAGGCGTAAATCGTGACGTCGCTGACCCCGTGCTTTTTGGCCACCTCCGTCACGGGCGCGTGGTCCGCTTCCCGCAGGATCTTGACCATCTGTTATTCTGCAAACCGCGTCTTCTTCATGACTCCCTCGCTTGCCCGGGAGCCATTTTCCCAAAGAATCAGCAGGTACGAAAATCGGCCAGCAGGTCATAGCGATGTGCATTGGGCAATCAGATCCCGCAAGCGCGCCGTTGTCTCCATATGCAATTTGATGCGATTATGGAGATGCATCGGTGCTGCGCGGAATCGGGTCCGCTGGACCTTCTTCAACTTCATCGCGACTATTGATGTGCCGGTTCCCGACGACTTGATGTTCGCGGCAGGTGTCGATCGCAGCGTCGGCCCTGCCTTCCACCGCACGATGAAAAACCGGCGCGAGACCTAGCTTAGCTAGCGCTGCATCACTTCTTCAATTTCTTGTCTTCTTGCTTAGCCTCTTTCATAGCCTCCGGCTCCAATTCCTCCGCGAAGCGATTAAAGCGGATGAAGACACCCCATGCGGCGAGAAGCGCTGCAGTGCCCACCAATATACTGGCAGCAGCGGGCAGCTGCGCCGAGTTGTTATCGTGCACGCCTCTAAAAGTCGCCACAAGTCCTTCGATGGCAAGAGCCACGATCAGAACCACCAGGAAACGCGAAAGGAAGCGCCGTACGCGGGTGGGACCGCTAACATGCGCGGCGCGAATGACCTCTTCCTCGGCAATCGTCTGCGCAATTTGGAGTGCCACCACTGCTGCCGCCAAATAGCCGATCGCTTCGATAACTTGCTGCGCTGCTCCGGAATCCAAACCGCGGCTGATCCCAACCCAGGCTTCGTGCGATGCCATCACGATGAGCATCATCGCGGCGCCTGCAAACAATGCCGCCATTAAGGCGTGCAAGAGGGAAAATAGCCGCATTAAAGCCTTCACTCCGATTCCTTACGTTTATGAAAACCTATCGATGTAAATAGCAGAGCCTGCGCTGAGAGTACAATCCCAATTCAATTGCACACTGATACCGGGCGCGCCGGATTCATCTGTACTCCACGTTTGACGGCGATCGGCTCATCCCGTCAACAGCTGCGAGGCAGCTGTTCGTCGACCAGCATATCTATCACGCGGTCGCCCCCAATCGCCGTGGATAGAATGACGCTTCCAGCCCGCTGAGCACAGACCTCCCCGACAATCGCCGTGTCGCGTCCCGTCGTATGTGCGCATCGCGGCTGTGACGGCATCCGCATGCGAGCGTGGCACGATGGCGACCAATTTTCCTTAACCAGGTTAGACCGGTTTCCAAGGGTGTTTCATTCAGCAGGAGAGATCTTTCGGGAGAGAAGCCACCGCGCGGGTCAATGAGCTTATTGTGGCCCTGTATCACCCGAAGCTGACCATCTCCGTGACCATCGCGACAAATCTTGCTCAGGACCAACCCCCTCGCTGGTGCGTAGGGGAACAGAAGCGCGCCACCAGCCCTTACAACGCACTTACAACGGATTAAAGGTAGCGGGGTCTCGCAGGTAACGTACTGAAATTACTGGTCGGGGTGACAGGATTTGAACCTGCGACTCCTACGTCCCGAACGTAGTGCTCTACCAGGCTGAGCTACACCCCGAAATTGCCGTTGATCCTAGTGCTTGCGCGCGATCGCGAAGCGCACCAGCGCAGCCAGAGCTTCTCGGTACGGCGTGTCGGGCAGCGCCGCGAGCGCGGCAAGCGCCTGGTCAGCCTCGGTTTGCGCGAGCCGCGCAGTGTACTCAAGCCCCCCGGCCGATTCAATTGTGGCCATGATGCGATCGATCCCCTCCCGGCCGCCATTCTTGATGACCTCGCGAATCAGCGCCGCGTGCTCCGGGGCGCTATGCCGCAGCGCAAAGATCAATGGCAGCGTCGGCTTGCCCTCGGCGAGGTCATCGCCGAGGTTCTTGCCGCGCGTTGCGGGATCGGACTGGTAATCCAGCACATCGTCGATCAGCTGATAGGCGATACCCAGATGACGGCCGTAGTCGGCCAGCGCGCGTTGGAGCACCGTGTTCGCGCCGCTGAGCACGGCGGCCACTTCGGCGCCGGCCTGGAACAGCTGCGCGGTCTTGCGTTGAATGACCTCGAGGTAGCGCGCCTCGGTAGTGTCGGGATCGCGCGCATTCATGAGCTGCAGCACTTCGCCTTCGGCGATCAGGTTGGTTGCGTCGGCCATGATTTCGATCACGCGCTGAGAGCGTGAGGCGGCCATGAGCTGGAAGGCCCGTGAATAAACAAAATCCCCCACCAGCACGCTGGCCTGATTGCCATAGATTTCGTTAGCCGTGTCGCGGCCGCGGCGCCGTGCCGACATGTCGACCACATCGTCGTGCAATAGCGTCGCGGTGTGGATGAATTCGATGAACGCGGCCGCCTGGATGCAGGCCGTTTCGGTGCTGCTGCAGGCACGGCCGGCCAGCACGACCAGCAGGGGGCGCAGGCGCTTGCCGCCGCCGTCGATGATGTGCTCGGCGACCTGATCGACTAGCGGAACGGCGCTATGGAAGCCTCTGCGGATCGCCTCATCTACAGCGTGCAATTCGCTCTGCACCAGCGCACGGATTGCCTGGAGCGCTTCGCGGCTGCCGGGATCAGTGCTCAACTCTCTGTTTCTCCAAGAGAATGCGTTGTTTGACCCGCCGGCTCCGCATCGTTAGAATGCGCGGCCTTTTCGCACTCCCCGCGGGGGCCGACGGTGTTATAAGACCGTGCGGTGCCCCACCCTGGGGCAGCGATACACACGGAGTTTCGGACAATGTACGCGGTCATCGCCACGGGCGGCAAACAGTATCGGGTCGAGAAGGGCGGAGTACTGCGCATCGAAAAGCTCAGCGCCGATCTTGGCGCGACGGTGGAGTTTAACGAGGTTCTCTTGATCGCTGACGGCGACGTCGTACACCTGGGCAAACCGCTGCTTGCCGGCGGCAAGGTCACGGCGACGGTCGAAAAGCATGCCAAGGGCGACAAGGTAACCATCGTTAAGTTTCGACGCCGCAAGCACTATCTGCGGCAAAAAACGCATCGGCAGCAGTTCACACAGATACGCGTGACCGAAATCAGCGCGCCCTAATTCTGGAGCAATCCCATGGCACATAAAAAGGCAGGCGGCAGTACGCGCAATGGCCGCGATTCCCACAGCAAGCGCCTCGGCGTCAAGCGTTTCGGCGGTGAGCAGGTGCTGGCGGGCAACATCCTCGTGCGCCAGCGCGGCACCAAAGTGCGAGCGGGCGAAAACGTCGGCATCGGCACGGATCACACGCTGTTTGCCGTGGCCACCGGCCGGGTGGAGTTTCGCATCAAGGGCGCCGAGCAGCGGATGTATGTCAGCGTGCTGCCCGAGTCGACCTGAACCGGTCCTCAGCCGGACTCGATCGTAAACCCCGGCCAGACCGGGGTTTCTTTTGTCCGGGTGACTCCCCATGAAATTTGTCGATGAGGCCAAGCTCAAGGTGCAGGCCGGCAACGGCGGGCGCGGTTGCGTCAGTTTTCGGCGCGAGAAGTTTGCGCCCTTCGGCGGCCCGGACGGGGGCGACGGCGGCCTCGGCGGCAGCGTCTGGCTGCATGCCGCCGAAGGCATCAATACGTTGGCGGATTTCCGTATCGAGCGCACCTTCAAGGCCAAGTCCGGTGAGGGCGGCTCGGGCAACGACTGCACCGGCCGCGGCGGCGAGGATCTGCATATCGCCGTGCCCGTGGGCACGGTCGTGGGGGATGCCGATACCAGCGAGCAGCTGGGCGATCTGACGGCTGCCGGTCAGGAGTTCAAAGTCGCACAGGGCGGCAAGGGTGGATGGGGCAATGCCCGGTTCAAGTCCAGCACCAACCGCGCGCCGCGGCAATTCGGTCCCGGCCTGCCTGGTGAGCGGCGCACGCTGGCGCTGGAGCTCAAGCTGATCGCTGACGTGGGACTGCTCGGCCTGCCGAACGCCGGGAAGTCGACTCTGATCCGCTCACTGTCCTCGGCGCGCCCCAAAGTGGCCGACTACCCGTTTACGACGCTATACCCCAATCTCGGGGTGGTCTACTGCGGTCAGCACCGCAGCTTCCTCATGGCCGATATCCCGGGGCTCATCGAGGGAGCCGCCGACGGCGCCGGGCTTGGCATCCGGTTCCTCAAGCACCTGCAGCGCACGCGCGTGCTATTGCACATCGTGGATCTGCTGCCCCCGGACCCTGAGGCCGACCCGGTACGCGATGCGCGCGCCATCGTCAGCGAGCTCAAGAAGTTCAATCGCGAGCTGGCGGGAAAGCCGCGCTGGCTGGTGATTAATAAGCGCGACCTGCTCCCTGACGCGGAAGCGGAAGCCCGGGCGGCCGATATTGCGCGGCGCTTGCGCTACCGCGGCCCGCACTTTCTGATCTCGGCCGCGACCAACCGCGGCACTCGCGAGCTGGCCGAGGCGCTAATGAAATTCCTGGAGGAGCAAACCGCGGCGGTCGTCGAGCACCATGAGGCCGCTGCGCCGTAACTCTCATTGGGCGAGAATGGCTCGATGCGCAACAGCAAAGTCCGAGCGCGTATTGCCGCAGGAAAGCTGCGGTTGCGCATCCGTGATTTGCGCAATCTTGGTGTGCGCTCCGAACAGATGCTGGCGGCCATCGGCGTGTATGACGTGGAGGAGCTGCGCCGTCGCGGCGCGGTCCGTGCCTTTATCGAACTCAAGCGCGCGGGCGTGGCCTCATCGCTGAATATGTTCTGGGCCCTGGCGGGTGCTCTCGAGCCGTGGCCGGAGGGGCGTCACTGGCGCGAGGTCGCGCGGGGGGATTCCCGGCTGTCGCTGCTGCTGTCGCTCGAGGACTATGAAACCGGCGGCGCAGGCTAGCGCCGGGACGGCTCAGGTTGAGGTAGAGAGCGCCTTGACGCGCGCGGCCAGGCGGCTCTTGTGCCGGTTAGCCTGGTTGCGATGAATGATGCGCTTGTTGACCAGCGTGTCGATCAGCGGGACCGCGGCGCGATAGCTGCTGTGCGCCTCGTCCTTGCTGCCCTTGGCGACGGCATCCGTGACCTTGCGGATGGCGGTTCGCATGCGCGAGCGCAGCGTGACGTTATGGGCCCGATGCTTTTCGGCCTGACGCGCCGCTTTTTCCGCCGATTTGGTATTCGCCACGCTCTGCTCCTGTATGGAACCGCCTAGTCTGGGCAGCGCTCTAAATCTTGTCAATCGAATGGGTATGAAGGCGCCCCTGCCGGTGCGGCCGATGTGGCTATAATTCAACGCTTTGAGCCGATGTGAGGCCGGCTGCCGGCGGCACCCCGGCTTCGGCCTAGTTTTGAGGACCATGCAGCTCATCCGCCGATTAGAAACCGTTCAGCCTCGCGACTGTGTCGTAACGATCGGCAGCTTTGATGGCTTGCATCTGGGCCATCGCGCGCTGATCGCAAGGCTGCTCACGCATGCTGCACAGCGGCGGCTGCCGGCCATGATGCTGAGCTTCGAGCCGATGCCGCGCGAATATCTGCAGGCCGCCGATCCCCCCCCGCGCCTGACCAACTTTCGCGAGCGCTGGCGCTTGCTCGCCGACAGCGGGCTCGCGCAGCTATGTCTGCTGCACTTCAGCGAGCCATTGCGATCGCTGTCCGCTGCGCAGTTCATGCAGCTGCTGCAAGCGGCGCACGCGCGCGTGATCGTGGTCGGCCACGACTTCCGGTTCGGGCGCTTCGGTGCGGCGAACGCGCAATGGTGTGTGGCGCAGGCCCCGCAGTATGGAATGACGTTCGACGTCCTGGCGCCGGTGGAGAGCCGCGGCGAACGCGTCAGCAGCGGCAGGGTCAGGGAGGCGGTCGCAACGGGCGATTTCGGTACGGCGCAGCGATTGCTCGGCCGACCCTATACGATGCGCGGCCGCGTACGCCTTGGGGCCCAGCTCGGACGCACGCTCGGATTTCCGACCGCGAATATCGCGGTCAAGCGACGGCGCGTGCCGCTCTCCGGGGTCTTTGCCGTGTGGGTGCGCGGCGCGGGTACCGCGCGGGAACCCTGGCCCGCGGTGGCGAGTCTTGGCACGCGGCCGATGGCCGGCGGCGGCCTGCCATTGCTCGAAGCGTGCCTGTTTGATTTTGACGGTGATCTGTATGGTCGCGAGCTTGAAGTGGAGTTCGTGACGCTGCTGCGCGATGAGCAGACATTCGAATCGATGGATGCGATGGTGGTGCAAATGCATCGCGATGCGGCCCAGGCGCGCCGCATTCTCGGCGCATGACTTGGGGTGCCATGGGTGAGTGACTACAAGCGAACCGTAAATCTGCCGCAGACCGATTTTCCGATGAAGGCAGATCTGGCTGGGCGCGAGCCGGCCCAGCTCGAACGCTGGGCCCAACAGGGCATCTATGCGCGCATCCGCGAGTCTTGCGCGGGCCGCAGCCCCTTCGTACTGCACGATGGGCCGCCGTACGCCAACGGCGCGATTCATCTGGGTCACGCGGTCAACAAGATCCTCAAGGATATCGTCGTCAAATCGCGCACGATGGATGGCTTTGATGCGCCGTACCTGCCCGGTTGGGACTGCCATGGACTGCCGATCGAGCTGGCGGTCGAGAAGAAGTACGGCAGGCCCGGGCAGAAGCTCGATGCGGCCGGCTTTAGGGCCGCGTGCCGAGCCTTTGCGACGGCACAAATCGACGCTCAACGCGCCGACTTCAAACGCCTCGGGATTTTCGGGGATTGGGACCATCCCTACCTGACCATGGATCCGCGCTACGAGGCGCAGCAGATTCGAGCCGTCGGCAAGATCATTCGCAATGGCCATCTGTACCGGGGCGCCAAGCCCGTGCACTGGTGTCTGGATTGCCGCTCGGCGCTGGCCGAGGCGGAGGTCGAGTACGAGGACAAGACCTCGACCGCGATTGACGTGGCATTTCGCGTGGTCGATGTGGCGGACTTCGCTCGCCGCACCAGCATCGATGCGGCCCGGCTCGGAACCGTGGTTTCTGTTGTGATCTGGACCACGACGCCCTGGACGTTGCCCGCCGATGAGGCCGTGACCGTGCGCGATGAATTCAATTACGTCGCCGTCCAGATCGAGCGCGCGGGCGCCACCGAGGTGCTGGTACTGGCGGCCGAGCTCGCGGCCGCGTGCCTCGCGCGCTACGAGCTCAAGCCAATGCAGCTGCTCGGCACGTTTCCGGGCCGCGTGCTCGAGGGGCTGAAACTCTGTCATCCCTGGCTCGAGCGGCAGGTACCCGTGATCCTCGGCGAGCACGTAACGCTGGAGGCCGGTACCGGCGCGGTGCACACCGCACCCGCACACGGACAGGAAGACTACGTCGTCGCCACGAGCTACGGTCTGCCGGTGGTCAATCCGGTGGGCCCGGATGGCCGATTCGTTGCCGGGACACCGCTGGTGGAGGGCCTTCGGGTCGAGAAGGCCAACGCCGTCATCGTGCAGCAACTCGAGCGCAGCGGGGCACTATTGCGGCAGGCGCCATTGCGGCACAGCTACCCGCATTGCTGGCGTCATAAGACACCGTTGATCTTTCGCGCCACGCCGCAGTGGTTCATCAGCATGGATCAGCGTGGCCTGCGCGCGCGCACGCTGCGTGACATCACTCAGGTGCACTGGACGCCGGCGTGGGGCGAGCAGCGCCTCACGGCCATGATCGCCAATCGGCCCGATTGGTGTATCTCGCGCCAGCGCACCTGGGGCGTGCCGCTCGCGCTGTTCGTGCACAAGCAAACCGGCGCTCTGCACCCGCGCACGCAAGAGCTGCTGCTGCAGGTCGCGGAGCGGGTTCAGAGCGCCGGCATCGACGCCTGGTTCGCACTCGATCCGGTGGAGTTGCTGGGCCCGGAGGCTGCGCAGTACGACAAGCTCGAGGATGTCATGGACGTCTGGGCCGACTCCGGCCTGTCGTTCGAATGCGTGCCGGCACTGCGCGCGGATTTTCACTCGCCCGTGGATTTGTATCTGGAGGGCTCGGATCAGCATCGGGGCTGGTTCCACAGCTCTTTGCTGATGTCGGAAGCGCTGTACGAGCGCGCGCCGTATCGCGGGGTGCTCACGCACGGCTTCACGGTCGATGACAAGGGCCGCAAGATGTCCAAATCCCTGGGCAACGGCATCGAGCCGCAGGACATCACGCGCACGCTCGGCGCCGACATGCTGCGGTTGTGGGTGGCGGCCACCGATTATGCGAACGAGATGAGCCTGTCGCAGGAGATCTTGAAGCGCATGAGCGATTCGTATCGCCGCATGCGCAATACCGTGCGCTTCCTGCTGGGCAACCTGCATGACTTCGAGCCGCAACAGGGGTTGCCGGCCGCCGAGCTGGTGGCACTGGATCGCTGGGCCATTTCGCGCACGCGGGTGCTGCAGCAGGAGATCAGCGCGGCATACCGCGACTACGCCTTTCATCTGATCTATCAGAAAGTCCACAACTTCTGCGTGGTCGATCTGGGCGGGCTGTATCTCGACATACTCAAGGATCGTCTCTACACACTGCCGGCCGAGAGCTCGGCGCGCCGCTCGGCGCAAACCGCCATGTGGCATATCGCCGAGAGCATGGTGCGCTGGCTCGCGCCGATTCTGTCCTTCACCGCCGAGGAAATCTGGCGCCACCTGCTTGGTGCGCGCCCGGAGTCGGTGTTCCTGAGTACCTGGCACGAACTACCAGTGCTGCCTGCAGAGGACATCGATTGGGCAGCGCTCATCGCCTTGCGCGCCGATGTGGCACGCGAGCTCGAGCGCCTGCGCGTCGCCGGCGGTATCGGCGCGCCGCTCGATGCCGAGCTCGAGATCTGGTGTGCGCCGGCTCAGTATCGGCAGATCAGCGCCCTGGGCGAGGAATTGCGTTTTTTCATGATCACCTCGAAAGCTGTCGTGCACGCGCTTAACGACGTAGCGGCTCCGGAGGATGCGGTGCAGGCGCTCAGCGTCGAAGGCGGCGGCGTGTGGCTGCGTGTGCGGGTTGCCGGGGATCCCAAGTGCGTGCGCTGCTGGCAGCATCGCCCGGACGTGGGCGCATCAGCTAAGCATCCCGAGTTGTGCACGCGCTGCGTCGGAAATCTTGCGCTGCCGGGCGAGTCCCGGCGCTTCAGCTGAACCGTGCCCATGAACAGCACAGCGCAGCATCGCGGCAGTCTAAGCTTTCTCGCGCTCTCGGCGGCGATCGTCGGCCTGGATCAGCTCAGCAAATTCGCCATCGAGCGAGGCTTGGCGATGTATCAATCCGTGACGGTGCTGCCGGTGCTGGAAATAACGCGCCTGCACAACACGGGCGCGGCCTTCAGCTTTCTGGCCGATGCCGCGGGCTGGCAGCGCTGGCTGTTCACGGCCCTGGCGCTGATCGTCAGCATCGTGCTGACGCTGTGGCTGAGCCGCATCGAGCGCGGCGCCAAGGTGCTGGCCTGCGCCGTGGCGCTGATTTTGGGCGGCGCGCTCGGCAACGTCATCGATCGGTTGCGACTCGGGCACGTGATCGATTTCATCTATGCCCATTGGGACCAGCATTATTTTCCGGCCTTCAATATCGCCGACTCAGCGATCTGCGTCGGTGCGGGGTTGCTGCTGCTCGATGCCTGGCTGTCGGGCCGTCGGGTGCAGAAGTAATTCAAACCGCGTTCAGCCAATACCGGTAAAATCCCCACTATGCGTATCGTGCTCGCCAACCCCCGTGGATTTTGCGCCGGCGTGGATCGTGCCATTGAGATCGTGGAGCGCGCGCTGGCAATGTTCGGCTCACCGATCTATGTGCGGCATGAGGTCGTGCACAATCGCCATGTGGTCGACGGTCTGCGCGCCCAGGGAGCGGTGTTCGTCGAGGATCTGGAGCAGGTGCCCGACGGCGGCACGGTCGTGTTCTCAGCGCACGGCGTATCGACCGCGGTCGAGCGCGAAGCGGCCCGGCGGGGGCTGCAGGTGTTCGACGCTACCTGTCCGCTTGTGACCAAGGTGCACATGGAGGTGGCGCGCTTTGCGCGCGACGCCCGCGAGGTGATCCTGATCGGCCATGCGGGCCATCCGGAGGTCGAGGGGACCCTCGGCCGGTTCGATACCAGTTACGGCGGCACCATTACTTTGCTTCAGAGCATCGAGGATGTGCCGAGGCTGCAGGTGCGCGATCCGTTACGCCTGGCCTTCGTCACGCAGACGACCTTGTCGGTCGACGACACCGCGAACATCGTGGCCGCGTTGCGCGAGCGGTTTCCGTCGCTGCTGGCGCCGCGGCGCGAAGACATCTGCTATGCGACCCAGAACCGCCAGGACGCGGTCAAAAAACTGCTCGCTGAATGCGACCTGCTGATCGTGGTCGGTTCGCGCAGCAGCTCCAATTCCAATCGGCTACGGGAACTCGCAGAACGCACCGGTGTGGCCGGCTATCTGGTTGACGGTCCCGAGGAGCTCAATCGCGAGTGGCTCGCCGGCAAGAGCGCGGTGGGTGTGACCGCCGGAGCATCGGCGCCGGAGGTGCTGGTGCAGCAGGTGGTCGAGCGCTTACGCAGCTGGGGTGGACAGCTGCCGACCGAACTCAAGGGCAACGAAGAGACGGTCGTGTTCGGCTTGCCGCGGGCGTTGCGCGCCGGGGAGGCCGTTTGAGCCTGCGCTGCGGGCTGGTTATGTCATATAGCAGGCGGCCGGCCCCGCCGCACCGGCGCTATACTGCAAGCTATGGGCATGGATATCGCCGACGCCGAATCCAGTAGCGCCAAGGTCGCCTCGAGGCTTTCGGCCTGCGGAATTCGAATCACCGAGCAGCGCCTGCAGATCGCGAGCATCCTGCTATCGGCGCCGCAGCACCTGTCTGCCGAGCAGATCGCCGAGGCTTTGCGCCGCGAGGGCGCCCGGGTGTCGAAGGCTACGGTCTACAACACGCTGAATCTATTCGCCGCCCACGGCCTGATTCGGCAGCTCAGCGTCGATGGCGACTGCGCCTGGTTCGATTCGAACATTGGACCGCATTACCATTTCCAGGACGAGCACACCGGGGCCCTGCAGGATGTGGAGCTGCATGACGTGCAGTTCAGCCGGCTGCCGGAGCCGCCGGCGGGCATGGAAGTGGCCGGTATCGATCTGGTGATCCGGTTGCGGCGGCGTAGCGACGTCTGAAGTCAAGATCTGGCGGGGATAGTGCTTTGGCTGGCACCGGAAGAGTGCTCATCGTCGGCGGTGGCGTCGGGGGCATGTCCTGCGCGATTTCGCTACGCCGAGCCGGCATTTCAGTCGATCTGGTCGAAATCGACCCCACTTGGAAGATATACGGCGCCGGCATCACGATTACGGGTCCTACCCTGCGGGCCCTGCAGACCCTGGGCGTGCTCGATGAGGTAACGCAGCACGGTGCAACCTGGGAAGGCGCCTACGTCTATAGCCAGACCGGCCAATTGATCGAGGAGCTGAATTATCCGCCGATCGCGGCCGACCTGCCCGGCACGGGCGGCATCATGCGGCCGGAATTGCACAAAATCCTGTCCACCACGACGCTGGCGGCCGGCGTGCACGTGCGTCTGGGCACCACGGTCGAGACGCTCTCGCAGGTGCCGGGCGGGGTCGAAGTCAAACTCACCAACGGTCATCGCGAGCAGTACAGCCTGGTGGTCGGGGCTGACGGCATCTATTCGAAGATGCGCGAGCGGGTGTTCCCGCAAGCGCCAAGGCCGAAATTCACGGGCCAGGTCATTTATCGCATCGTCGCCGAACGGCCTCCGGGCTTCGATCGCACGCATTTCTACATGGGGCCGGACTCGAAACTCGGCTTCAATCCGGTCTCGCGCACGCACATGTACATGTTCCTGCTGCAGCGCTCGCCATCCAATCCCTGGATTGCGGTCGAGGACGGCATCGTGCTGGCCGAAGCGGTGACGCGAGATGCCGATATCGATGCCGCGCTACCGCGCTTCATGAAGCGCCGCTACGAGCGCGGCAAACTGGTGGTCGAGAACTCGCTCAGGCTCGGGGAGCTCGAGATGACCCACGGTTCGCCTAAAGAGCACAGCCGCGTCATGATGGCGGCGGTCGCCGCATTGGCCCAACCGGCCTGAGGGCTGCCGGACCGGTTCAATTGTGCGGGCCGGCATTGCCCGGTGACGGCTGGCTGCTTAACATACGCGCCCTTCGCGCCGGAGTAGCTCAGTTGGTAGAGCAGCGCATTCGTAATGCGCGGGTCGTAGGTTCGAGTCCTATCTCCGGCATCAAGTGATTCAATGAGTTAGCGCCTGATTTGTTCGTACGCTCAACGATCGCTGGTGGGGTCGTTACTGAGTTGTTACAAGCCGTCCGAGCATCAATTGTTCAAGTTTCTCGGCGGCATCATCGCGTCCCTGTCGGATCAGATGTCCATAGACCCGTAGCGTAATGTCCGGACTTGCATGCGTGCAGCCGCACCAGGCGGACAATTCCTGCATCCTTGAGGGCGGGGCGCAGGCCGCGCTTGAGAACGTTGGCGTAGTTCTCATGCACGCCGGTACTGGTGCAAAAGACTAGGGCGTCGTCGGCCTTATAGGGGCTGGCGACCTTCCAGGCACGCAGGAGTCGCACCAGCGTGTCCGGCAACGGCACGGTGCGGCGGGAGCTGCCCGACTTGGGCTCGCCGGTCTCCCCCTTCCTAAAGCGCGCCACGACGCGCAGCGCGCGGCCGTCGAGGTCGATTTGGGCCCAGGTGAGAGCCAGCAGCTCAGACTCCCTGAGACCCGTCAGCATGGCTGTGGCAATCAGGGCGTGGTAGCAG
>CABEAX010000316.1_pt1 | contig 13545 bp, 12 predicted proteins | sample 3422171 | NCBI WGS metagenome assembly CABEAX01 (sample SAMEA5534326, study PRJEB31848) | metagenome | biome: tundra; feature: field; material: soil | place: USA | collected 2013-05 | depth 0.15 m | reverse complement strand
TCTTCAGAAGTGATCGTACACATGGAGCCCGCGGGTATTAGAGACGACCGCCTGGATGACCGCATTGAATCCGGCAGCGCGCCCTGAGGAGTATCGGCAACATAGGGCACGCCGGCTTATCTTCAATATATTGCTGTGGTGAACCGGCAAAGCGGAGGTGAGGTCCGATCCCGACGGCAAGACGTCCGCACACCATGTGCCAGTGCAGTCACTTGATTCACGAGTCCCGCCGCGCGTGTGATATTCATCGTCTTTCTTTCGGCGGCGCCGGCTGAATGATTCGTGTCAGCTTATTTGGTAGTCTCATCTTTGCGGATCTCCCGCTCCGCCTGTTCCCAGTCCTGAACTGCTCGCCCGTCTTGGCGGCCTCGCTGCTCGTACAGTTCATAGGCGCGCTTGGCGATCTGCGGCGTCATGTTGACCCGCTTATTAGCCACGGCGCTAGGAACGCGCCATTTGATCATCGCGACTTTCACGGCGTCGTTCAGAATCAGGCACGAGACCATGGCATAAACAAATACTGCGAGCGTCTGCCACCAAGGCAGCGGCATGAGTCCCGGAAGGCCCACACGCGTCAGGATCGTGCCCGTGATCGCATCCGCAACCAGGGCTGACAGGAAGGTCTTACTCGGCACAGTCGCCCAGAACCAGCGGCGCTCCCGCGCGGACACGACGGAAAATACGGCAAAGTACAGCAGCATCAGAAAACTGAATGTGTAGAGGGCATTGTTGTTCGTCGCCAAATTAAAATGCGACCAACCGATCCACAATAGGAGGAGCGTTTCAGCGACCATCGCGACACCCAGCACCACGGACACGGTGATGAAGCCACCGATGTTCCACGTCTCCGGTGTCTTGGACGGTCGGACGTGGTCGGTAGCCAGAGAGATCTTCGCGAAGTCCGTCATGAAGACCAGCAGCAACATCGCAAAGGCGGAAACGACGAACTTGCCGGTCACCACGAACGCGATGGCCACAAAGGCCGCCTTCAGGATCGTCCGGCTGATCTTGTTAATAATCCAGGTCAGAATGCGCTGATAGATCGTCCGCCCCTGCTCCACCAGCGCCACGATGTTCGTCAACCCCGGTTCGGTCAGGACGACGCTCGCGGCGCCCTTGGCCACGTCAGTCGCGGTGCTGACGGCGATGCCCACTTCGGCCTGGCGCAACGCGGGCGCATCGTTGACGCCGTCCCCTGTCATGCCGGTAACATGCCCCGCGGCCTGCAGGTGCTGCACGACGATGTATTTGTCCTCCGGATACACCTCCGCGAATCCATCGGTGCCCGCCAACAGGTCCACCGCCTTGTTGCCGGCAAGCGCGCCGGCAGCCTTCAGGTCCGCCACGCGCCGGATGTTGGGCAACCCGACTCCTTGGCCAATCTCACGCGCCACCGGCAGTGCATCGCCGGTGAGCATCTTTACCGGAACGCCCAGGTCCCGCAGTTCGGCGATCAGTTGCTTGGCATCCGGCCGAGGCGGATCATAAAGGGACACCAATCCAACCAAGGCCGGAGCGCCTGTCTCGGGGCCGCGTGCGACGGCCAGCGTGCGATAACCCTTGGCGGCCGAGGCGCCGACGCGCGCCTCCAATGCCTCGATCGCCTGGGGCTGGAGTCCGCTGGTCTCGGCGATGGTGCGCACAGCGCCTTTCATCACGCGGAAACGCTGCCCGTTTTGCTCAACCACGGCTTCCGTCCGCCGGTTTTTCGCATCGAATGGCGTGAACGAGACCGGCGTGACCTTGGGAAGGTTGTCGAAGACGTGCCCCTCCTTTGCCGCGGCCAGGAATGCCAGGTCAATCGGATCCTGGTTGGCCTCCTGCGAGGCAAGCGCACCGGCGAACATCACGTCGACTTGCGTTGCGCGCTCCAGCGCGATCACACCGGTGACGGCGAGTTGATTCATCGTGATCGTGCCCGTCTTGTCGACGCAGAGCACGTCCATCGTCGCGGCATCCTCCGCGGCGCTCAGGCGCGTGACCAGCACGCCGCGCTTGGCCAACTCCTTCGACCCGACAGCCATGCTAACCGTGAACATGACGGGCAGGGCGACCGGCACTGCACTCATAAGCAGGACCAGCATGAGCGGGATCATTTCAATGAGTGGTGCGCCGCGGATCAATGACAGCACGACCACCATGCAAAGCAGCGCGCCGACGATGACGAAGAGCCAGCGGACGACCTTGGCCACCACCGCTTCGATGTGAAGCTTTGGACGCGCCTCCTGCACGAGTTCCGTAGTGCGGCCAAAGTAGGTCTTCGCCCCGGTCAGCATGACCACGCCGTTGCCTTCGCCCCGGCGAACGACGGACCCCGACGAGAGCACGTCGCCGAGTGCCTTGTCCGCGTCCTTCGATTCGCCGGTGAGCGCCGACTGGTCTACGCGCACCACTCCCGTGAGGAGCTTCACGTCCGCCGGAATGATGTCGCCGGGTCGCACGCGAACGATATCGCCGGGAACCAGTTCCCGGGCCGGAATGACCTGCCAGCTCGAATCGCGCCGGACACGCGCACTGACCTGCAACCGTCGCCGCAGTGCCTCAACCACCCCGGCGGCTCGGCGCTCCTGCATAAAGCTCAACACGGCGTTGATCACCAACAGGGCGCCCACCACAGCGAAATCGGAGAATTTCCCGAGCACCGCCGACAGCACCATGATCAGTTCGAGCATCCACGCCGAGATTCCCCAGAATTTCCGAAGGAATTTGAAGAGCGGGTGCCCTTTCTGCTCAGCTACTTCGTTGTAGCCGTTCTCCTTCCGGCGGGTGTCCACTTCCGCACGCGTCAACCCGGTCTCGGGGTTAACTTTGAGCGCCGCAAGTGTGTCGGGAACCGACGCGGAAGCGACGTCAGGGGGTTTGGCGTTTGATGCCTTCCGGGGCGCCGGCCGGGTTTCGGGCTTATTTGGCGTCGTTTGCATGGTACACATCCTCTGCGGCGCTCGGCCCGGAACCAGTCCAAATCCACGTCCCCTTCGCACCGGTCTTACCGTTCACAGAGATCATAGGCCCGCCGTGCCGTCGTGCGCGTGCAGGGTCGCCCCCGGTTCCAAGGAGGCGACTCGAAAACGTCCTCACTCGGCAAAGCTGGCAGGCCATGAGTTCGGCGGCCCGGCGGTGCCTTGTAACGCTGAATAGAATCCGGCCGGTCACACGCTCCGCAAGCCCAAATCAATCAGCCGTTGAGCTCGATCACCCTTTGGGGGAGATCCGAAAGAGGAATATTCAGGCTTCGGGAGGCGTGTCCGGCGGCAATTTCATTTGGCGAGCGCATATCTACAATCCGCGCGCCCGCCTGCAGCAACCCTGGAATCTGGCACCACGCGCGCATGGATGAGCCTACTCGCCATGCGATAAGGGCAACGCCTAAACCCAGTAGAAGGTAGCCTGGGAACATCGCCAGATCAGGAAGGCCTGCGAGCGATAACCTGAACGACAGCGCTCAATCCGGTATGCCCGTACCCTTCCGTCACCATGCGCTCGCGTTCCCTGGCATGACTTAGGGTAAGCCCGTCGAGTTCGTTGCGCAGATCCTTGAGTTTCACCAGCAGATCCGCCGTAGGTGGGCCACCCGTCCCATACCGGAGCTGCTCGGGTGTGTAGGCCTCGAGGAGAAACACGCCTCCCGGCTTCAAACCCGTGAGGACCTGTCGGTAAACCTCGGCACGAAGCGGCCGCGGCAAGTGGCACCAGATCGACACGATGCCCTCCCAGCGATCCGGCTCGATCCGGTAGTCGGCGAGATCGGCCTGAATCGTCGTGATCCGCACGCCCTTTGAGGCGGCCAGCCGTTCTGCCTTCTGGAGGCCGACGAAGGATTGGTCGATCGCCACTACGGCATAGCCGTGCTCAGCGAGGAACACGGCGTTTCTTCCTTCGCCTTCGGCCAAGCACAGGACAGCACCGCTGGGTCGAATAGCGCCACAATGCTCCCGCAAGAAATCATTGGGCTCTGTGCCATAGTAATAGCCAGGCGCTTTGTAGCGCTCATCCCAGGGATTCACGTCTGAATCCGTGCGGTGATCAAAATTTCAGTGCTCATCCGGTTTTTCAACCACCTGGGTCTCCAGGATCCGCTCAGCGCGAAGCGAGTTGGCGACCAGGCAGACCTTCTCGGCGCGTTCCATCAGTTCCTGCGCCTTGGTGTGATCCGCGCCCGCTTTGACGGTCAGCGTTGCCCGGGTCGTAAACTTCGAAAACTGCGTGACGCCCGAAAGGCGCTCAAGAACCCCGTCGACATGGCACGCCAGCTGCTCCCAGTCGAAGTTCGCTGCGCGCGAAACGCCCCGAAAAGTCAGGATGAAGCAGTTCGCCACCGCTGCGGCCAGGAGCGTCTCGGGCGACCAGACGTCCCCGGGTCCATCGAACTCCGGCGGCGGCGCGGTCTCAATCGCCGGGACGCCGTGGGAGGCGACCGGAACTGTTCCTGTAGTCGATCCGCGTGCGCTGACGCTGTAAGTATGGGGGTAGGGTTTCATGGGTATCCTGTGCCTGAATGCAACGTCTGTCCTCTAGCGATCACTGGGCTCCCTCCAAAGCAATCACGGGCAGGCCAGCGGCCTTCCACGCCGCAATGCCCCCGCCCATGTGCGCGGCGTGACTCTGCCCTGCCGCCAAGAGCTTCTCGGCCGCCGCGAGTGATCGTTTGCCGCTCCCGCAGTGGAACACGACTCGTCGCGTTCCATCCGTGGGGAGTGCAGCCGCGTCAAAGGTTGACAGCGGATACAGAAGCGCCCCGTGAATCCGCTCCGATGCATACTCCGCCGGTTCGCGCACATCAATCAGCAATATCTTTCCGGCTTTGAGCAGTCGTGCCACTTCCGCCGGTTCTAATGTTTCGATGGGATGTGAATGTTGGCTCATGACAAATCTCCTCGCTTGACGCGGTGCCGCGCGTGGGTTTAGGAAACGTTCTTCGAGTCGGCCGGCCGCAGCGCGATTCGCATTGCCTGCCGCCACCTCAGTTTCGTGACTCTCATCACCTGTTCGCCAATCCAGCAATCGGAACTATCATCGAAGTTACGCTGCGCTCTTGCCGCACCTATCGATCCGCCATGCCTCGAGGACGGGACCTCCGGCTATGTCTCCAATCGACGTATGCCCAGCGCCTTGAGCACGTATTTTTCGTAAAGCGGCTCCGACGTGCCCTTCTTCATCTTGTAGATGAAGTACTTTTCGAACGCCACCTTGGCCCAATGCACCCATCGACCCTTTTTAAACCAATTCACATTGCGCGGCGGGATCTGCGGTATGGCGACGAATGCAAGGCCCGTGCTGCCCATATCGGCGAGGCAAATGGCGTTCCAAGATCCCTTCGCGGTCGCTGGCTGTCCGCCAATATCCGCCACGATGTTTTTCACGATCGCGGTGACCATGGTCTCAATCATATAGCCGGTTTTCGGGGCGCCCGTGGGTACGGGCGTCACCTCGACCGGAGGGATCGCGATGCACACGCCGCCCGAGTAGATGTTCCGGTATTTCCTGCTGCGCTGATTCTCATCCACCAGGACGAAGCCACGCGGATTGCAGAGACCTTCCACCGCCGCAACGGCGTCAACCCCTTTGAAGGCCGGCAACATCATCGAGAACTTGAATGGCAACTCGTGTTCCTTCACAGTCTCACCCTGGGCGTCCACTTCGGTGACGAACATTTTCCCGGCCTCGAGCCGCGTGACACGTGCGTTCGTGATCCATTTGACGTCGTTGTTGCGAAATTCCGATTCCAGCAGCCCCTTTGAGTCTCCCACTCCGCCGAGACCGAGGTGACCAATGTAGGGTTCACTCGTGACATACGTGATGGGTACCTTGTGGCGAAGCCGGCGGCGCCGAAGATCCGTGTTGATGATGAAACTGAACTCATAGGCCGGTCCAAAGCAGCTGGCCATCGGCATGGCACCGATGATCACCGGACCCGGGTTCTTCAGAAACTCCTGATACGCCGCCCAGGCCTTCTCAGCGTGATCGACGGTGCAAACGGACTGCGTATAACCCCCGTCTGGTCCCGATCCCGGGACTTCCGCGAAGGACAGCTTCGGTCCCGTCGTGATGAGCAAATAGTCATAGGAGAGGCTGCCACCGTCGCTCAACTCCAGCCGACTCTGCGCCGCGTCAATCTTCGACACAGACTGCGCGATGAACTCAATGTTGCGCCGCTTCAAGTGAGGGGCAATCGGAAACGTAATAGCCGATCGCTTACGCCAGCCAACTGCCAGCCACGGATTGGAAGGCACGAACTGGAAATAATCGACCGCGTTGACGACCGTGATGTGATGCTGGGAACCCAGCGCCGCCCGAAGCTCGTAGGCCGCCGGCATACCGCCGGTTCCCGCCCCTAGGATTGCGATGTGAGCCATGTCTTTATCCCCGTCTCTGTAGGTTTAGAAACATTATTTCGCCTCCGGATGTGGCGAGCCGAGCCGGTGATCAATTTGCTCAAGATCGGCCGCACTCAGCTCGCCCGCCACCGCCTTGAGCTGCAGCCCGGCCAAAAGCCACTCGCTTTGTGCGCGCTGAAAATCGGCTCCGGATCGCTGGTAGTCCGCTTCCGCGCTGAGCAACTCGAGGGCCGTGCGGCCGCCAATTTCGGCCCCGAGACGCGTGGCGTCGAGTCGGCTTGCAGCGGATGCTCGTAGCTGCCGCAGCGCCTGCACGCGCGCCGCTGCCGTCGTGAGGGACAGCCACGCCGTACGCGTCCGCTGCCTGACCTGCTGGTCGGCACCGTCCAGTTCGGCCTCTGCCTGATGCTCCAGAGCCCTCGCCTCGCGCCGTTGCGCGCTGCGCATACCCCCGGTGAACAACGGGATCGATGCCTGGATGCCAACACTCGCCTGACGTCCGGTGATATCAGCGGCACCGAAGTCCCCATTGCCGTGCAAGGAGTCTTGTTCAACCTGCGCGACAAGACTCACGCGGGGTGAGGTCAAAGCGTCATATCGATTCACTTGCGCGGTGGCTGTTGTCACGGCCAAGTGCTGGATCGCCAGCAGGGGGCTGCCGCTGATGGCGCGCTGAGTCCAGGATTCCAGCGGGTCGGGGGCCGGCATGTCCGCGGTCGCCGCTTCTGGCAGCACACCCAGATTGGCCGCATCCAGTCCTGTCAGATCGCTGAATGCCGCCTCGCTCAAAGTGACGGCCGAGCGGACATCGAGCTCCTGCACTCCGATGGCGTCCGCGCTGGCCTGCGCTTCGCGCATATCGGTGACCGGGATGTCGCCTGCTTCGTATCTCACTTGAGCTTCGGCGCGCGTCTTCTCCGCCGAGGAGTGCAGGCGCTGCAGCGTCTGAAGCTGTGCGCGCGCGTTGAGCACATCGAAATAGGCGCGGGCACTGCGCACGATGAGGTCCTGCTCGGCAGCCCGGTATTGCGCTTCGGCAATCCGCGCCGAATCCTTCTGCGCTGTTGAATCCGCGAGACGGGCCGAGTCGAACACCGGTTGTTCGGCGATGAATCCCCAACGCGTCGCCGTGCCCCCATTGACGCTGGTTTGAAAATCGACGCCGTTCGTACTGCCGAAACCCGGTGCCGAGAAAAAGGCCCCCTGCGTGCGGCTGTCCAAATCGCTGCGTGCGACGCTGCCGGTTGCGGAGAGCGTCGGCAGCCACAACGCTCGGGCTTCGGACCCGCGAGCACGTCCGGCATCCCGCTGAGCTTGGGCTGCAGCAAACGTGGGATCGTGCGCTATGGCCGCGTGCCACGCATCCGCCAAGGTGATTCCGCCCGCCGAGACAGCCCCAGAGGCCAACAGGAGCATTGTCAGAGCTATGGATCTCATCAGGAGGAGTTGCACGGTGAAACGCCCTGGGTAGCTCAATCCGCGCTGGCTTTCAGGCCCATGCCACGCAGGATCCGCTCCATGAGGCACCAGCGCGTCAGACCGCTTTGCAGGAGATTCGCGCCGACGAACGCCGTGAACCACAACCAGTAGCTGCTCTGGTAGATCGGGCTGCCCGGCACGCCCAAGGCGAGCGACAGCAAAACAAAGGATCCTGCGATGACACGGGTGAGTTGCCAAGAAGTCATGATGAATGCTCCTGTAGAGAAGATTCAGGTACGGCGGATGGATGGACGTCGCGGTAGACCGCGTAATAGAGCAGCGGAATCACGACCAGGGTCAGTACCGTTGAGACTAGAATGCCGAAGATCAAGGAGATCGCGAGGCCGTTGAAGATGGGGTCGTCCAAAATGAATAACGCGCCCAGCATGGCCGCGAGTGCGGTGAGCACGATCGGCTGCGCGCGTGTCGCGGCGGAGCGAATGACCGCCTCGCGAAACTCCACGCCGGCCGCAAGTTGCAGATTGATGAAATCGACCAACAAGATCGAGTTGCGCACGATGATGCCTGCGAGAGCAATCATTCCGATCATGGATGTCGCGGTGAATTGCGCTCTCAGTAATGCGTGCCCCGGCATCACGCCAATGATCGTCAGCGGAATCGGTGCCATGATGATGAGCGGCATGACGTAGGAGCCGAACTGCGCGACGACCAGCAGATAGATCAGAATCAGACCGACGGCATACGCCGCGCCCATGTCGCGGAAGGTCTCGTACGTAATCTGCCACTCCCCGTCCCATTTGAGCGAGTAGCCGCGATAGGGATCGGAAGGCTGGCGGATGAAGTACTCGCTGATGCCGCCCCCGTCCGGTGCCACGATGCGGCCAATCGCTCCGCGCAGGCCAAACATGCCGTAGAGCGGGCTATCCACTCGGCCCGCCATATCACCGGTGACATAGACGAGCGGCAGCAGATCCTTGTGATAGCGCGGCTGCTCGACGGTGCTGTTATGCACCCCGACCAGCGAGCCGACCGGGATGAGCGCTCCGTTGGCGGCACGCACGCCCAGGCTCAGGGCAGCATCGAGGCTCCCGTGGGTACTATCGGCCAGTTGCAGACGGAGCGGCGCAGGATATTTGCTCGCATCCTCAAGGAACGTCGCGTCTTCACCGGCAATGCCCGCTCGCAGCGTCGTCACAATATCCGCATCGCTGACGCCGAGCCGCGCGGCCTTCGGACGATCCACCGCCAACACCTCCCGTGGCGCAGCGGTAATATACGAGGCATCCACGTCCACGACCCCGGGCTCACGAAGAAACGCGGTTCGCACGGCTTCCGCGACTTTCAATCGTCCGGCGTCATCCGGGCCGTAAACCTCCGCGACGATAGGCGCGAGGACCGGAGGCCCCGGCGGTACTTCGACGACCTTGACGACGGCACCGTGACTGCGCGCGATCGATGCCAGCGCCGGACGCAGTCGTTCCGCGATCGCGTGGCTCTGATCACGTCGTTCGTGCTTGTCCACGAGGTTCACCTGGATGTCGCCCAGTGCGCCGCCAGCGCGTAGGTAGTACTGCCGCACGAGGCCATTGAAGTTGATCGGCGCCGAAAGACCTGCGTACACCTGGTAGTTCCGTACTTCGGGCACTTGAGACAGGTAGCGGCTCATGTCAGCCAGAGTCGACGCCGTGCGTTCGACGGGTGTGCCAGCGGGCATGTCGACGATCACCTGAAACTCCGACTTGTTGTCGAACGGCAGCATCTTCAACACGACCCACTGGATCGCGGGAAGCGCGACGGCCAGCAGGATCATCACTCCTATGCCTGCCCACAGTCGCCGGCGATTCAGCTGCCCTCGCACCGGGTCAAGAAACGGGGCAAACAGGCGCCGGAATCTGGGCTCGAGGCGCGCGGACCAACTCGAGTGAGCGCCTTTTGCGTCGGGCCGCAACCACAGCCGAGCCAGCCAGGGTGTCAGCACGAATGCGACGGCGAGCGAGATCAGCATGCCCATGGAGGCGTTGATCGGGATCGGGCCCATGTACGGGCCCATCAATCCACTGACGAAGGCCATCGGCAGGAGCGCGGCAATGACGGTTAATGTCGCAAGGATTGTTGGCCCACCGACCTCATCCACGGCCTCTGGAATAATCTCGGTCAGCGCACGCTCGGGCGTGAGCTGCAGATGCCGGTGGATGTTCTCCACAACGACGATGGCATCGTCGACGAGAATGCCGATCGAAAAGATCAGCGCGAAGAGACTCACGCGATTGAGCGTAAAACCCCAGGCCCACGAGGCGAACAGCGTTGCCGTAAGAGTTAAGGCCACGGCAATACCGACAATGGCCGCTTCCCGGCGCCCCATCGCGAAGAACACTAATGCCACGACGCAGGCGGTCGCAAACACCAGCTTCTCGATGAGCTTGAGGGCCTTCTCATTGGCCGTCGCGCCATAATCGCGCGAGATCTCAACACCCACGCCGTCGGGGATCAGCGTGTTCTTAAGCTCAGCAATGCGGGCCCGGAGTCGTGCCGTGACATCAACCGCGTTTTCACCGGGTTTCTTCGTGATGCTCAGCGTCACCGCCGGGAACTCTGCCGCAGTCTTGCCCGAAGTGCCGTACCAGACGTAGTGCTCAGGGGGCGGCGCGCCGTCACTCACGCCTGCGACGTCACGCAGGAAGACGGGGCGGCCCGCATGCACGCCGACGATGAGGTCGGCGACCGCATCGGCATTCTCCAATAACCCACCGCCATCGATGGCCACGGCTTCATCGCCGCGGACTATGCTGCCGGCCGGCAGCCCGGAGTTGGCGGATTGGAGGGTACGCCGCAGGTCGGGGATGGTGATGCCGACGGCACGCAGGGCCTGTGGATCCAGGACGATGTTGATGGCACGCTTCGGTCCACCGATCGTCACCACTTCCCGTGTCCCGGCGACGCGCTTGAGATCCGCCTCCATGGCATGGGCGATACGCTCAAGTTCAAACGCACCACTGCCGGGCCGCTGGTCATAAAGAGTGGCCGTCAGGATCGGGACGTCATCAATGCCCTTGGGCTTAACAATCGGTTCACCGACACCGAGCCCAGCGGGGAGCCAGTCGCGATTGGAATTGAGCGTGTCATAGAGCCGAACGAGTGCCTCGATCCTCGGGACACCGACTTTGAACTGCACCGTGATGACGGCCATCCCAGGCCTGGATACCGACATCACGTGTTCGAGGCCGGCCATCTGGCCAAGCACCTGTTCGGCAGGCCCCGCAACCGATTGTTCGACCTGCCGCGCCGAGGCGCCTGGGAAGGGGATCAGCACGTTGGCCATGGTCACGTTGATCTGCGGCTCTTCCTCCCGCGGGGTCACCAGCGCCGCGAACAGCCCCATCAGCAACGCCACCAGCGCCAGAAGCGGCGTGATGCGCGCGGATTGGAAGTACTTTGCGATGCGGCCGGCGACACCCATGAGATTGCCTATCGCCTCCCGGCGGCCACGGGGTCGAGCGCCACTTGCTCGCCGCTTTGCAGCCCTGAGAGAACGATCACCGAATTCCCGATCACCGGGCCGAGACGAACCTGACGCAGGTGCGCCGCACCGTTGCCGTCTACAACATAAACGCCAATCACTTCGCTCCGACGCAGGATGGCGCTCAGCGGGATGCGCAGTTGCGACGAAGCCTCGCGTAGCGGCAGTAACAGACTGGCAAATTGGCCCGGCTCAAGCCCGGTCCCAGCCGGTAACTCGGCCCGGACTTCAACGCTGTGTGTCAACGGATCGATCGCTGGAATAACGCGCCACGTCGCGATTACGATGGGCGCGGATGTACCAACCACAAGTTCGGCGGCTTGGCCGGACTGGACGCGGGCCGCCAGGGACTCCGGCACCTGCGCAATCACGCGCAGAACCGCCGGGTCGTAGAGGTCGAGCAGCGGCTTGCCTGGAGTCGCAAGATCTCCGGCGCTAACCCAAAGATCAGTCACATGGCCCGAATATGGCGCCGTCACCGTGTGCCAAGCCGCCCGGGTGCGCGCGGCCTTAGCCTGGGCACCGGTCGCTTGCGCGTCGGCCTCCGCCGAACGCAAAGCCGCCTCCGCGCGCTGCATGGCCGCGACGCTGATGTAATCCTGCGCCCGAAGCCGCTGCGCGCGCTCATAGTCCGCACGGGCACTGACAAGCCGCGCCGCGGCGCCGCTCGCCGCCGCGTCACTAGCTACAGCCGTATCCCCAGAATCACCGGCTTCGATTTGGATCAAGGGCTGGCCGGCCTTGACGTCATCCCCATTCCGTACCAGCACCTGCGTGACACGGCCCGAGGCCTGGGAGCCGAGCGTGCCCTGGCGCACGGCTTCAATTATGCCGGTCGCGGTAAAGGAGGCGCCCTCCGTCTGCGCACTGACCGTGTAAGTCGCAAGGTTAGCGGCCACCGCCGGCAGATTGACCAAGATTCCCGCAATGCAGAGCACTACCGCCGATTTCATTGCATCCTCTCCATTCTTAAATTACTCTATCGCTACATAGCGATTGATGCAAGTGGTAATCAAAGGTAAACTGTGATTGCAGCGCGCTTTAGGGGATGCACACTTTTGAAGGCACTGGATGATCGGGCTCTTGGCCACGTCGCCGAATATTTCCGGGCGCTCTCGGAGCCGTTGCGGCTCAAGATTCTGAACGCGTTGCGCGACAAAGCGCGCAACGTCGGTGAGCTCACGGAACTACTGGATTGCAGCCAGGCGAATGTGTCCAAACACCTAGCGACGCTGATGCGGCACGGATTCGTGGAACGCTCAGCGCAAGGCACTAACGCTTTCTACCGGATTGCGGATCCGTACGTGTATCAGCTGTGTGACTTGGTCTGCGGCCAAATGGCGCAGCGTTTTGCCAGCCAAGCCCAGATGCTCCGTCCGGCCGCGCTAGCGCCCCGATCGAAGCGCTGACCGCGTGTCTGGCACCACCAATTTGGGGCCTGACCACCCAGAGCAACTCGCGTGCTGCCAGCCAAAACGCTGATCGAGGAACTCCGCCCCCGGTATCCGAGCTTCGCCGGGCTGATGGCGCTCCATCTGCAACGAGATGTCCGAGTCCTCAGCATCGTAGCTGGGACCCGGATTTTCGAGGAGGGGACAGCCTGCGCGGGCTTTCCGCTCGTGCTCGAGGGGGAAATCCGGGTTGCGCGCGCCTCCACCGACGCTTCGCCGGCTACCTGCTGGGGCACGGGCGTTACCTTCACGCCACCCATCAGGCGGTCGCGGACGAACTCCGCACCGTGCGCGAGATAATCACGCGATGCGCCCTAACGTCGGAACCTTCGATCGTTCCCTACGCATCATCGCGGGATTCGCGCTGATCGCACTCGCCGCGCTCGGCAAACTCCGCTGGCGGGCCTGCATCGGTATCGTCCCGCTCCGACTTATCGACGCAGGTCAATTCCTATTCACATCGAGCGAAACCTTATGGGGATTTGCGGCTGAAGAATCGGATCGATAGGTTTCGCCACCTCTCAGTTTTACATTGCGTCGATCGGTACGCATCAGTAGGGGAATTGTTATGACATCACGCAACGTACCTGGACTCCCATCGCTGATGAAGTGGAGTACATGGCAGGCCGTTCTCTGCACAGCGGTCCTTTCATCGCTCGCAGGGATCAACAGTGCAACCGCAGCTGAAGCCATGACGCCCACATCGCAGGTGCAGTTTGGCGGACAATGCACAGAAGGGTTAGCGGAAGGCCGTCACGTGATGACCAACTGTACGACCACCTGGACCGACAAGGACGGCAAG
>CABEAX010000311.1_pt1 | contig 13698 bp, 13 predicted proteins | sample 3422171 | NCBI WGS metagenome assembly CABEAX01 (sample SAMEA5534326, study PRJEB31848) | metagenome | biome: tundra; feature: field; material: soil | place: USA | collected 2013-05 | depth 0.15 m | reverse complement strand
TTGCCGATGTTCACAGGAATCGCGCGATAGGGCAGTGCGGTTTCTTCAAGAAAGAGCTTGAGCTTCAAGCCATTCGGCGTCGGCCAAAAGTACAGATCGATCATGGGTTCTCCCCGGTGCAACGATTGTATCGCGCCGGACGCCACTCGAGTCGAGGCGCCATGCGATGTGCGTCATACCTCGATCATCAACGCACGCGATTTTCTAGGGCGTCGCGGCCTCTATGGCGATCGTCACGGTCACATCATCGCCGATCAGGGGCACGTACTTGGTCATTTGGAAATCGCTGCGCTTGACCGTGGCCGTGGCGTTGGCGCCGATGCCGTCCTTCTTCATCATGTTCAGGCCGTGCTTGAACAAGGTCACGTTCAGCGTGACCGGCTTGGTGATGCCCTTGAGCGTAAGCTCGCCCGCGATACTGACCGGCTCATCGCCGTCAAATTTTACCGACGTGGATTTGAAGGTCGCGGTCGGAAACTGCGAAGTGTCCAGAAATTCAGCTTTCTGGATGTTAGCGTTGAACAGCTCCGAGCCTGTGTCGACCGACTTGGTGTCGATCACGAGGTCTACCGAGCCGGTCTTGGCCGCTGGATCGAAAGTTACGGTGCCGGTGGTCTTGTTGAAGCGCGATTCCTGCGTGGAAAATCCCATGTGGTCATACGAAAAGCGCACAAAGGTGTGATCCACGTTGGGAATGAAGGTGGTAGGCGCGGCCAGTACCGAGGCGCTGGCGACGGTCAAGCCTACGGCCGCTACCGCGCTTCTGAATGGGCTCATTAAGAATGCTCCAGATTTTGAGGGAGCCGGATCTTATGCCGCTCATTCGGGCAGCACAATTTTTCTGGTTGGTCGTGCAATTGGCCAGTGAGGTCTGAGGCAACGCCAGCTCATAGCGCTGCCGGTTCCAGGCTCAGTAACCGCAGCTTGGTCGTGACTCCGCCGGGGGCCGAGAAGCCGCCGCTTTTGCCGCCGGCTCCGAGCACGCGGTGGCAGGGCACAATGATTGGGAAGGGATTGCGTCCGAGGGCCTGGCCGACCGCGCGTGCCGCGCGGCAATCGCCACAGAGCTTAGCGACTTCCCCATACGAGAGCGTGTGCCCCGGCTCGATCGTGCGCGTGACGCCATAGACGCGACGCTGGAAAGCGGACAGACCCTTCATATCGAGCACCGCATGCTGCAGATGACGCCGCTCGCCCTCGAGCAGAGCGACGATGTCGTCGATGACGCGCTGGAGCGGCGCCGGCGCGCTAGCAGGCCGAGCGTGTGCGCACGAGCGCAGCAGGCGCGCTCTGGTCTGGGTCTCGTCGGCTTCCGGCAACTGCAGCGCGAGAATGCCGCGCTCGCCCCAGGCGATGCCGCAAGGGCCGATCGAGGTCGGAAAGATGCTGAAGTCGATTTGCGGTTGAATCTGCGGCAATCCGCATATATACGCGCAGGCTGGTTGCGGCGCAATGTGCCTCCCACGGCGATGCGCGGTAAACTTAAGATCCCATGTCGCTCGAGTATTTTCATCCCGCCGTCGCGCGCTGGTTCGCCGCGCAGTTCCCGGAGCCTACAGCGGCGCAGGTCGCGGCTTGGCCGGCGATCGCGCTCGCTCGCGACACATTGATTGCCGCCCCGACCGGATCGGGCAAGACACTGGCTGCTTTCCTTTCGGCGATTGACCAACTCGTGCGACAGGCCGCCACCGGCGAGCTGCCGGAGGGAACCCAGGTCGTCTACGTCTCACCGCTCAAGGCGCTCTCGAACGACATTCAACGAAATCTCGAGCAGCCTCTCGCGGGCATCGCGGCCGAGCTCGAGGCGATGGGCCTGAACGCAGCGCCCATTCGCACCCAGGTGCGCACTGGTGATACCCCGCAGGCGGAACGGGTCGCCATGCGCAAGAGCGCGCCGCACATTCTGGTCACGACGCCGGAGTCGCTGTACCTGCTGCTGACGAGCGAGTCGGGCCGCCGGATGCTCTCCACTACGCGTAGCGTGATCGTCGATGAAATTCATGCCTTGGCCTCGAGCAAACGCGGGGCGCATCTGGCGCTCTCGCTCGAACGGCTCGAGCGCCTGTGCGGCCGGCGACTGCAACGCATCGGCCTGTCGGCGACGCAAAAGCCGATCCAGGAGGTGGCACGATTCCTGGTCGGTACGGCGCACAGCGATGACTGCGTGATTGTCGATCGCGGCCACGTGCGAGGGCGCGATCTGGCGCTGCTGCTGCCGGACTCGCCGCTCGAGGCGGTGATGTCCAATGAGGTCTGGGAAAACCTCTACGACCGTCTGGCGGAGCTAATCCAAACGCATCACACCACGTTGATCTTTGCCAACACGCGCCGCATGGTCGAGCGTGTGACTCGGCATTTAAGCGAGCGCATCGGCGAGGACTGTATTGCCGCCCATCATGGCAGTCTTGCGAAAGAGCAACGCTTCGATGCCGAACGGCGGCTCAAGGGCGGAACGCTGCGGGCGCTGGTGGCCACCGCTTCGCTTGAACTCGGCATCGATATCGGTGATGTCGAGCTGGTGTGCCAACTCGGCACGCCGCGTTCGATCTCGACCTTCCTGCAGCGGGTCGGTCGCGCCAACCATGCAGTCGGCGGTGTGCCCAAGGGGCGACTACTGCCCTTGAGCCGCGACGATCTGGTCGAATGCACTGCGCTGCTCGATGCAGTGCGCGCCGGCGAACTCGACGCGCTGCACATTCCTGCCCAGCCGCTCGACGTGCTCGCGCAGCAGCTCGTGGCCGAAGTCAGCGCGCGCGAGTACGGTGAAGACGAGCTATATGAGCTGGTGCGGCGCGCGTGGCCCTACCACGCGCTCGAGCGCCGCGAATTCGATGAGCTGCTACGTATGCTCGCCGATGGCATTGCAACCCGGCGCGGGCGGCAGAGCGCTTATTTGCACCGCGATGCGGTGAATCGACGCCTACGCGCGCGCCGCGGCGCGCGCCTGACCGCCATCACCTGCGGCGGCGCGATACCCGACAACGCCGATTACCAGGTAGTGCTCGAGCCGACCGGAACCTTCATCGGCACATTGAATGAGGACTTCGCGGTCGAAAGCCTCGCCGGCGACGTATTTCAACTGGGGAACTGCTCCTATCGCATTCTGCGGGTCGAGGCCGGCCGCGTGCGCGTCGAGGACGCTAAGGGCCAGCCGCCGACGATGCCATTCTGGCTCGGTGAGGCCCCAGCGCGCAGCGCTGAACTGTCGGCATCGGTCTCGAGGCTGCGAGCGCAAATTGATGCCGCACTGCCAACGATCGATGCCGAACGCGTCGAGGCCTGCATCGCTGAGGTGGCTGCGCGCCACGAGTTGTCGGCAACCGCGGCGCGCCAGCTGGTCGAATATCTGGCCACTGCCAAGGCAGTGTTGGGGGTGTTGCCGACGCAGCAGCGGCTGGTGTTCGAGCGATTCTTCGACGAGGCGGGTGATATGCATCTGGTGATTCACTCGCCCTTTGGCGCGCGCATCAATCGCGCCTTCGGGCTGGTGCTGCGCAAGCGTTTCTGCCGCGCCTTCAATTTCGAGCTGCAGGCCGCTGCGACCGAAGATGCGATCGTGCTGTCGCTCGGCGAGACACACAGCTTCGCACTCGAGGACCTGCCGCGCTTTCTTAACAGCCGCACGGCGGAGCCGGTGCTCGTTCAGGCCCTGCTCGATGCGCCGCTGTTTGCGACCCGCTGGCGCTGGGTCGTCACCATCGCGCTGGCAGTGCGGCGTATGCGCGCGGGCAAGAAGACTCCGGCACCATTGCAGCGCATGGCGGCCGAAGACCTGATTTCCGTGGTGTTCCCGGACCAGCTCGCGTGCGGCGAGAACCTGGGCGGCGAGCGCGAGGTGCCCGATCATCCGTTGGTGCGCCAGGTGCTGCACGACTGCCTGCATGAGGCGATGGATATCGACGGCCTGGTGGCACTCCTGTGCGGCATGGAGCGCGGTGAGATCCAGATTGTCACGCGCGATCTGCCGCATCCTTCGCTGTTGGCGCAGGAAATCCTGAACGCTCGGCCCTACGCCTATCTGGACGATGCACCGCTCGAAGAGCGGCGCACGCAAGCGGTTGCCTCGCGCCGCTGGCTCGATCCGCAGACCGCCGAGCAATTGGCTCGGCTGGACCCCGCCGCAATCGAGGCGGTGCGCACCGAGGCGTGGCCCAGTCCGGAAGGGACGGATGAACTGCACGACGCGTTGATGCTGCTCGGCGTGATGACGCAAGCCGAAGCGCTCGAGATCCGCCAGCCCGCTGCGTTCGAGGCCTTGGTGCAGCAGCGACGCGCGACCCAACTGCATGCGTTCGGCAGCGCTGCAGCGGGCACAGTATTCTGGGCAGCGGCCGAGCAGCTGCCGATGCTCGCCAGCATCTATCCGGACCACGCACTGCGACCTGTGATCGATGCGCCGTCGGAGTACAAAGAGCGAGTCTGGGATGCGCAGGAGGCGCAGCGAGAGCTGTTGCGCGGCCGCTTGCAGGCGATGGGCCCGACGAGCGCGGTGACGCTGGCGGCTCTATTGGCGTTGCCGCGCGCTCGTATCGAGATCGCTCTGGGCGCCCTCGAGGCCGAGGGGTTTGTGCTGCGCGGGCAGTTCACACCCGGTGTGGTCGAGCTTGAATGGTGCGAACGGCGCCTGCTCGCGCGCATACACCGCTACACGATCCGCTCGCTGCGTGCTGAGATCGAACCGGTCGCGAGCGCCGACTTCATGCGCTTTCTGCTCGACTGGCAGGGCCTCACGCGCACGCCGCGACCCGAGGGCGTGGCGAGTCTCAACAGCGTCATCGAGCAGCTCGAAGGCTATGAGGTGCCGGCGGTGGCCTGGGAGGGCGATGTGCTGCCCGCGCGACTGCAGGACTACGATGGCGCCTGGCTCGATAGTCTGTGCCTGTCGGGGCGCGCGCTGTGGGCTCGACTGGATCGGCCGGCGAGCGCTACGGCCGGACCGGTGCGCGCGACGCCGATTGCATTGCTGACGCGCAAGAACTGGCCGCTGTGGCAGAGCCTGCGACCGCTGGACGGGCAGCAGGCGCCGCTCTCGGCCAACGCGCAGGCGATGGCCGACTATCTGCAGCAGCACGGTGCCTCATTCTTTGACGAGCTCATGCACGGCACTGGCCTGTTGCGGGCGCAGACCGAGAGCACTCTGGCCGAACTGGTGGCGGCCGGTCGGCTCAGCGCCGACAGCTTCGGCGGCCTGCGCGCACTGTTAATGCCGCTGCAGCGCAAGCGCAAGCTGGCCGCGCGCGGCCGACGCGCGGCACTGTTCGGACTGGAAGAAGCGGGACGCTGGAGTCTGGTCCATCGCGCCGGGGCCTCTACCGCCGCCGCCGCTGCCGGCTCGGCAGAGCAGGCCGAGCTCAGCGAGTCCGTGGCCTGGTTACTGCTGCGCCGATATGGCGTCGTGTTCCGGCGACTGCTGGCGCGCGAGGCGCCATGGTTACCGCCCTGGCACGTGCTATTGCGCGCGTATCGGCGCCTGGAGGCGCAAGGACACATCCGCGGCGGACGCTTTGTGGCCGGCGTCAGCGGCGAGCAATACGCACTACCGGACGCGGTCGGCGCGCTGCGCAGCGTACGCAAGCGCGAGCGTGACGGTGCGCTGGTATCGTTGAGTGCCGCCGACCCGTTGAACCTCGCTGGGATCGTAACGCCGGGCTCGCGCGTGGCGGCACTGGCGGGCAATCGCCTGTTGCTGGCCGACGGCGTGCCCATCGCCACCTATGTCGGCGGCGAGGTGCAGTTCCTAAGCCCCTTGGCGCCGCCAGAGCAATGGCAGGCCCGCAATGCCCTGCTGCGCCATGCCCCTCTATCTGGGTTGGCACAGCTCGGGTGAGTACACCGATTACGCGCTATTGTTATTGGCCCAGAAGACACCATCTTTCTGGGAGAAATACCCTGTATTGTTTTACCTGAGAAACAATATCATCTAGGCCGCCGGGGCGCTGGACGGTGCAGGAAAGGCTGCCGCTTCGATCCGTAACCAGCTGATGAAGGCCTTGACGCCTGGGAGTTCGTGCGCCCGGTTGGGCCAAACCACCCAATAGCTGCGCTCGAAGCGGACCGGTCGGTCGCCGGCGGCAACCAGCGCGCCGCTGCCGACATCGTCGGCCACAAGGCACCAGCGCCCCAGGGCCAAGCCGTCCCCTTGTACCGCCAGGCGTACCACGGCTTGGGAGTCGTCATACAGCGCTCCCCGGAACCCGGCCGACGGATCATCGGCGCGACCATCGAACATCCAGGTGGTCCAGGGCTCGCTGACACTGTGCAGCAGCGGATAGCGGCGCAGGTCATCGACGTTGCGGACCGGGCCGTATTTTTTGTAGAGCGCTGGAGCGCAGACGGGCAGCAGCCATTCTTCCAGCAGTTTCTCGGCCCTCACATTGGGCCAGCCGCCCGTCCCAAATCGAATCGCCAGGTGAAAGTCTTCGCGCACAAAATCCACTGCATTGGGGGAGCTTTGGAGATGCAGAGCCACCTCGGGGTGCGCCGCGCGGAACCGGGCCATACGCGGCAGCAGCCATTGCTGCAGAAATGAGGACAGCGTAGTGACTTTGACCGGCCCGGATTGACGTTCACCGCGGACATCGTCGACGGCGCGCTCGATGTCAGTGAGCGCCTGTTGGACGCGTGGCAGCAGGCATGCGCCCTCGCTGGTCAGATGCACTTGACGGCCATTCCGCCGAAACAATGGTCGCGCCAGATACTCTTCAAGCGCACGGATCTGCAGGCTGGCAGCGCTGGCCGTGACCCCGAGCGCGTCTGCGGCGCGCGTGAAATTTAGGTGATCGGCGACCGCAACAAACACCCGCAGGCTGCCCAAGGGCAGCCTGCGCAGTGTGAAGCCCTGGGCTGGACCTGCTCTGGGGCGCGGGCGCCGGGTCTGGACGCGCTTAGGATTTGCGATAGGTCAGCCCTTCCGAGCGGCATTTGTCGTGTACCGGTGATGGTAGGCGCTCAGCGCCGGCCGATCCAGCAGCGGCCCGATTCAGGTCCAAGTCCGCATAGTGGAGCGTGACCGAATGCGTCTGGCCTGCGGTCCCGGACAATGACGTGCTCAGGGCGGCCCCTTGCCAAGCCGTTAACGCCAATGCCGCTACCGCGCCCATCAAATTCTTTGCGATCGGTGACATGACAATCTCTCCTGTTTGCTTTCGAGTCTTGAGCCTTGAGCGACTGTGAGACAGGATGCGCGTCTGGACCGCAGGCACAGCGCGAAGAGCTCAAGGTGCATTGAGGTTTGCTTAAGCTGCGATGAGCACCATTCCGACCACCCCAATCCGGCGCATCGCCCATCTCGACATGGACGCCTTCTATGCATCGGTGGAGTTATTGCGCTATCCGCAGCTGCGCGGTCTACCGGTGGTCATCGGCGGCAGCCGGCGCCGCAACGGTGGCTTGGAAGCGCCGTCCGAGCAGTTCCCGCGGCTGCGCGATTACGCCGGCCGCGGTGTGGTGACCACGGCGACCTACGCCGCGCGCGAATTCGGGGTGCATTCGGCGATGGGTCTGATGAAGGCCGCGCAGCTGTGTCCACAGGCGATTCTGCTGCCGGTGGATTTCGACGAGTACCGCAGGTACTCCGGTCTATTCAAGGAAGTGATCGCGAAGTTTGCGCCGATCATCGAAGATCGCGGGGTCGATGAGGTGTATATCGACTTCACGGCCGTCGACGGCGGCCAGCTCGAGGGCGGCCGCGCGCTGGCGCAACAGATCCAGGGCGCCATCCAACAACACACCGGTCTGAGTTGTTCGCTCGGTGTGGCCCCGAACAAGTTGATCGCAAAGATGGCGAGCGAATTTCGCAAGCCCAGCGGCATCTCGATCGTCTACGAGTCGCAGCTTGTCCAGAAAATCTGGCCGTTGCCGTGCCGCAAGATCAGCGGCATCGGACCCAAGGCCAGCGCCCAGCTCGAGCAGCTCGGCATTCGCACGATCGGCGAGCTTGCGGGCTGCGAGCGGCGCTGGCTCGTGCAGCACTTCGGGCCCAATCACGGTACCTGGATGCATGAGTCGGCCTGGGGCAGGGACGATCGGCCGGTCGTGACGCAGAGCGAGCCGGTATCCATGAGCCGCGAGACGACATTCGACCGCGATCTGCATGCCGTGCGCGATCGCGATGAGTTGCGCGCGCTATTCACAGATCTGTGCCAACGGCTGGCGCTGGATCTGCAGCGCCATGGTTACGTTGGCAAGACCATCGGCATCAAACTGCGCTACGACAATTTCCAGCGCGCAACGCGCGAGCAAACCCTTGAGGTCTATACCAGCGATGCGGCCATGATTCGGCGCGCGGCGGGCCAATGCCTCAAGCGCGCGCCGCTCGAGCGGCGCCTGCGGCTGCTCGGCGTCAAAGTCGCGGGCCTGGTGCGGCGCGAGGAGCTCGAGGCGCGCACGCTCGGTGCGGCGAGGCTTCCGGCCGCGATGCCTTTGTTCTGAGCCTATCTAGGGCCTGATCACGGGTTCGCAGCGCACCAGCGCGGTCACGGAATGGGCGATATAGCATTGCTCGTGCGCGGCATGGTGCATCGAGTCGATATCGGCGGGCGTGGGCTGGAGCGATCCGGAGAACTGGACCTCCGGCCGCAGCGTGACCACTGTCATGCACCATTGAGCGTTACTATTCTGGCCCAAGGTGCCGATCGCGAGGTCACGGTAGCGATCGACGCAATACTGGCGCTTGGCCGCGATCGACAGAAACCACAACATATGGCAGCTCGACAGCGAGGCGACGAACGCCTCTTCGGGGTCGAGGGCCGCCGGATCTGACCACGGCAACGGTACCGAGTGCGGCGAGGAGGAGCCCGGCACGTCGAGCCCGCCGTCAAAGCGCAGCCGATGCGCGCGACTGTAGCGATTGTCGATGAATCGCGCCTCACCGCGCTGCCAGATCACTTCGGCCGAGTACTCGCTCATCGACGTCATCCCTCTGCCTGTCGGTGATTGCTGTCATCGAAAAGGCTGCCGCGCCTATAGTCCACGGCGCCGCCAGCCGCATCATGACAGCATTGTTATGGCGCTATAGCGCCTCGTCGTCCGCATGTCGCTGTAGTGTAGACGGTACGCGGCCGGCGCTCGCGCCGTTGCGAGGCAAAGCTTTTCCCTTTCAACTTGATCTGCGGAGGGCCCATTCATGGCACTGCAACTCGGAGACATCGCACCGGATTTCGAAGCGGATACCACCGTTGGGAAAATCAACTTGCACTCGTGGCTCGGAAACTCCTGGGGCGTGCTGTTCTCGCATCCCAAGGACTATACCCCGGTCTGCACCACTGAGCTTGGCGCCACCGCGAAGCTCAAGGGCGAATTTGAAAAGCGCGGCGTCAAGGTGATCGGGTTGTCGGTCGACTCGGTCGATGACCACATTGCATGGAAGCGCGACATCGAGCAGACGCAGGGCGCCAAGGTAGAGTTTCCGATGATCGCTGATCCGGATCTGAGTATCGCCAATCTCTACGGCATGATTCATCCCAATGCGAGCGATCGCTTCACCGTGCGCAGCGTATTCGTGATCGATCCGAAAAAGAAGGTGCGGCTGACGCTCAACTATCCGGCCAGCACCGGGCGAAATTTCGACGAGATCCTGCGCGTGATCGATTCACTGCAGCTGACTGATCAATTCAAAGTCGCTACTCCCGTGAACTGGAAGCAGGGGCAGGACGTCATCATCATCCCCTCGGTCAACAACGATGATGCCAAGAAACTGTTTCCGGGCGGCTGGAACGAAGTTAAGCCGTACCTGCGCCTGGTGCCGCAGCCGCGAAACTGAGCGGATCGCGACACCCGACTCAGCGCGCTGCGGCGAATTCCTGCACCCAATAAATGCGGGGTTCGCCGCTGCGGCTGGCGGTATAGGCCACGCCCATTTCCGCGAAGCGCGCATCCATGATGTTCTGGCAGTGACCGGGACTGGACATCCAGCCGCGCACGGCCTCCTGCGGCGTTTCCGGACCCAACGCAATATTCTCACCGACAATGCGATAGCGATAACCGGTGGCGGCGATGCGCAGCGCAGGGCTGCTGCCGTCGTGACCGGCGTGTTCGAAGTAGCTATAGCGCAGCATGTCCTGCGCATGCGTCAGCGCGGCGCGGCTCAGCAGCGCATTGAGCCGTAGCGGTGCCGCGGCAGCCATGATGCTGCGACCACAATGTTGCGGCTCGGCGCGCGCGGCATTCACGAGCCGCAGCATATCGTTCGCGACCGTATCGCCGGCGTCGGCGCTCGGTGCCGCAAATGGCGCGGCCAGGATGATCCAGGTGTCGCTGCCGCGTTCGTAGGTGCCGGCATCGATCAACGTCTGGTCGGTCAGCGCTGCGCAAAGATGCTGCGCGAGCGCATCGCTGAGTGCCTGGGCAGTGCCGCTCAGATGCAGTCCGGCAGACTGATCTTCGCGGTATCCGGAGCGCTCGATCGCCGCCTTCAGTTTCCCGCCCCGCGACCATTGTGCCGCCGCGGCATTCAGCGCCGCGTTTGAGCGCAACGGGGCGCGAATCCCTGAGTGGCCATCACAACCGCGCAGGCGCAGCGTGCGCGTCGTGCTGAGCGCGCCCTGCGGCGTGGTAGTGGCAGTTGCAAAGGTCGCAGCGCCGGTGGCGCGCAGGCCGAGCAGCCCGAGCAGCCCCGCTGCCATGAGAGTGGCGCGGAATGCCGGGCCGCGGGTTGCCTCAGCGCCCGTAATACGCGGTCACGCTGCTCTTGGCGAGCTGATTGCCGTTCAGCATGTAGCCCACCATGGCCGCGGTGCTTGCGGCCGGCGCGTCTATCTTCTCCGTCTTGAGTGCGTACACCGTGAAGATGTATCGATGCGGTTTATCGCCGGCTGGCGGACATGCGCCACCGAAACCCGCGGTACCGAAATCCGTTCGGCCTTGCACAGCGCCGGCTGGCAACTGCTTGCCATCGGCGTCGCCGGCGTGTTGAGGCAACTCGGTGACCGTGGCGGGGATGTTGTACACCAGCCAATGCCACCAGCCGGAGCCCGTCGGCGCATCGGGATCGTACACGGTTACCGCGAAACTCTTGGTGCCATTGGGCGCACCGCTCCATTTCAAGGCCGGCGATATGTTCTTGCCGCTGCAACCAAAGCTGTTATAGACCTGCGCGTCGCCCAGCGTGCTGTTGGGCTTGATCGTCGGGATATCGATGCTGAACCCCGCGGCGGAGGCATTCGACAGCGCACACGCGCCCAACAGCGCGCTAGCGACTAGCCATCGCCCATGCGCCTTGCGTCCTGTCATGGCTGCTCCTGAACTTCGAATTCGTCCGTGGTATGGCGCATCATAGGCGCCATGGCTGCAAGGATTATACGATGCTGGCGCTGATCGTTGGACTCATCCTGTTCTTCGGACTTCATTCGGTAGCGATCGTGGCGCCGTATTGGCGCGAGCGCATGTTGCTGCTGGTCGGCGCTGTCTCGTGGAAGGGCGGCTTTGGTCTGCTCAGTGGCGTCGGCTTCATCCTGATGGTGCTGGGCTTCGCGCACGCGCGGCAGATGCCGGTGGTGCTGTATGTCCCGCCGGGCTGGCTGCGAGACATCTCCTTCCTGCTGATGCTGCCGGTGTTCCCGCTGCTGCTGGCCACCTACCTGCCCGGCGCCATCCAGGCGAAGACAAAACACCCGATGCTCGCGGCGGTTAAATTCTGGGCGACAGCGCACCTGCTTGCCATCGGCACGCTGCCCGACGTGCTGCTGTTTGGCTCCTTTCTGCTTTGGGCGATCATCGGTCGCATCTCGCTCAAGCGCCGCGTCAAGGCGCCGCCGCCGCGCGCGCCGCCGTCACGCTATAACGATCTGATCGCGGTGGTGCTCGGGCTCGCGCTGTATGCACTGTTCCTGTTCAGGCTGCATGCCATGCTCATCGGCGTCTCACCGTTCGCGCCGCCGCCGGGCGCCTGAGCGCCAGGCCCGCAGGGCGCTAGAGCAGGTAGGGGATCAGCGCTGCGGTGTGCGCGCGGTAGCGCTGATAGGTCTCGCCGAAGGTTTCGCTCATCCAGCGCTCCTCGAGACGCAGCTTGCGCCATAGCGCGGCAAATACGATCAGCAGCGCGAGCAAGCCGCGCCATTCTCCAAGCGCGAGCGCGGTACCGAGCAAGCCGAGCAACATCCCGGTGTAGATCGGATGGCGCACCAGCGCGTAGGGTCCGCTGCGGACCAGTTCGTGATCCTGTTTGACGCTGACCGTCGCGCTCCAATTGCGACCCAGGTGCACACGCGCCCAGACGCTGAAGGCCAGCCCGATGCCCGTCAGCAGCGCACCGATCCAGAAACTCGCGGCGCTGCGCGACAGAAAGCGATGGAACAACCATCCGCCGTCCGGATCCGTGCGGATCCAAAGCAATACGGCCGCGATGAGCAACGGTAGCAAGTGTGCAGCGCGCGACCAAGGCGGCTCGACACGCTGCGCAGCCTTGACGTCGGCCGCGGAAATGCGCCAGTAGGCGAGCCATGCGAGCCATAGGGCAGGAATGAGGTATCGGTAAAAAATGCTCATGGCGTCGGCCGCCGCACCGATGACTAGCGCCGATCAGTAGGCGAAGTAGGGGCCTGTGGCGCTGCCGGCCGGCATGCCGTTGATCGCCGTGAACACCGTGCGGCCGTAAAAGAACGGCAAGCCGAAATCAAAGTAACTGGTGCCTAGACCCATGATCGAAGTAGCAGTGCCGCCTACGTCGTTCAGCGCGAAGTCGAATTGGCTCAGCGTATTGAGGTCCGCAATCTGGAACGGCACGGTGCTCATGGCGCCGTTCTGGCCCTCATTCATGGCCAATAGGCTCAGAGTCGAAGTCGGGCAGTAGAACTGCATAGCCTGCGCGTTGCCCGGACAATTGGGAATCGAATTGTCCAAAAAGAACAGGCCGTTGGAGCCGGAATCCAAGAAGCTGAAGCTCAAGGTCTGGGTATTGAACACGGTCGTGAAGGTACCGTTGCTCGGATTCACGGTCAGCACCGTGGCGGTCTCGAGGCCATTGTTGGCTTCAGTGCCAATGCCGAAGACCAGATAGCCGGTTGCGCTAGTGGCGCCGGTGGCGGCGATCGCGGGCAATTGCAGAATCACGCCATTGTTGTCGGTAGCGAACCGCACCACGGGATTGATGACCTGACTGCCCACGGCCTCGCTCGCCGGCGTACAGGTGCTCGCGGTGCAACTGTAATAGTAGTAGGGGGAACTTTGTTGGCTTACGTTGTACGCGCAGTAGGGGCCGCAATCCTGTGTATACAGACCGACGCCAAGCACGCCGTTGGCGCCAAACAGGTCGACCGAACTCAGCGATATGCCATTGCTGGTGCAGCTCGACGGCACCGTCGGCGAGAAGCTGCTGTTGTCATCGATGATATTGATCGGCACGGCGCTGGCTTTCTCGCCGCCGATGGTCAGATCGGCCGTCGCGACCGGGCCCCAGGTATAGCCGTCGGCAAACGGCAAGCATTCGGCGATGACGTTGTCAGGCGCATTGCGGTCGGGTTGCGGGATGAGTGCCAGTCCGCCGAGCGCCGAGGCCATCAGGCGCAAGCCCACCGAACCGGTGTCGACCAGCACGTCTTGGATGGTCGTGCAGGTGCTCGTGTCCGCGATACAGACGGTAACGCTGGCGTAGGGAATATTGAAGAACGAACTGCTCGGGGTCGGCCCCGGTCCGACCGTGATGGGCACAACATTGGGGCCGCCGGCCGAAAAGTTGTGGCCACCGCTGGACGAACTGCTCGC
>CABEAX010000303.1_pt1 | contig 13927 bp, 11 predicted proteins | sample 3422171 | NCBI WGS metagenome assembly CABEAX01 (sample SAMEA5534326, study PRJEB31848) | metagenome | biome: tundra; feature: field; material: soil | place: USA | collected 2013-05 | depth 0.15 m | reverse complement strand
TCTTCAGAAGTGATCGTACACATGGAGCCCGCGGGTATTAGAGACGACCGCCTGGATGACCGCATTGAATCCGGCAGCGCGCCCTGAGGAGTATCGGCAACATAGGGCACGCCGGCTTACCTATTCAATTAATACCTCACCGCAGCACCTGGCCGGTCTCGGTCATCGGCCTCGCCGCATATTGGCCCTAAGGTAAGATTGACTCATAAACTAGCTCAACCACGACGCTGAGGCGCGTTATTAGAGGGGGGTAACATCGCCAATGCGTCGTTGCCGATCACAGCGGGGCAACTCGCCGGTCAAGCACAGCGCCAGAGCACACAGTGAGTGCGCGATGGCTGAAGCTGCGCGGACCCATCCACCCCTCGAGGTTTTGCGGGTGTTCCTCAAACTGGGGCTAAGCTCCTTCGGGGGGCCGATCGCGCACATACGTCACATCGGCCGTTCGGTGTTCGAGCACCTGCGGCTGCGGTCTCCGCACGGCGAGGAAGCCCGCCAATACAACGTGCTTCAGAAGTTGACGTATCTGGCGGTGTTGTTCGGCTTGCTACCGTTCATCGCACTCACCGGGCTCACGACGTCTGCCGGCCTGGACGCGCGGCTGCATTTCCTCACGGCCGTCTTCGGCGGGCGCCAGTCAGCGCGGAGCGTGCACTTCATCACGGCCACGGCGCTCGTGATGTTCTTTTTGATTCACATTGTGGCGGTGTTGGCCGCCGGCCCGCTGACGGAGCCGGCGGGAGTGGATCGCAGACGGTGGCTGCAGCGTGCACTGGCCCTGGCCGGGGGCCTCGCATTGAGTGCCTGCGATCGGATGGCGCAGTCGGATCAGGTCAATTCCACCCTCGATGTCGCCGAAGGTTGAACGCAGCACGTCCAGCGGCTGCTCCTCGGACGACAGGCGCTGGCACGCGAGTATTCGGAGCGTGACATCTCTCAGGAGTTTCGCGCCAACGGCACCACGAACCCGGATACCGACGAGTACAACCACCTCGCGCAGGGCCACTTCGCCGAGTGGCGGCTCGCGGTCGGGGGCTTGGTGCAGCGGCCGCCATCGCTGCCGCTGGCAGACTTGCGCGGCATGACTGCGTGGAAGGGTGGAGCTGCATCGGCAAGTGGACCGGCACGCGATTGAGCGCGCTTCTCAACCTCGTGCAGGTGAAGCCAGACGCGAAATACCTGGCATTCTATTGCGCCGACACGCTCGAGCTGACACTCGATGGAACAGGACAGTACTACGAGTCCATCGATCTCATCGACGCGATGCACCCGCAGACGATTCTCGCGTACGACATGAATGACAGGCCGCTGCCCGTGCCGCACGGCGCGCCGCTGCGGCTGCGGTTGGAGCGCCAGCTAGGGTACAAGATGGCGAAGTACATCATGCGTATCGATGCCATCGACAGCTTCAGCGGCCTAGGTCGGGGCAAGGGCGGCTATTGGGAAGACCGCGGCTATCAATGGTACGCCGGAATCTGAGCCGACCGCGCGTCGGCGCGTGAACCTGCAAGCACTGTGAATGCGTCGCGCCTTGGCGGTCGCGCTCGCGACCCGAGCGCCAGTGCTGAGCGGCGCGGCGGACGCGTTTCAGTTCACACCAGCACTCGATTGAACAGCGCCGACAACTCATTCCATGCGCGCTCGGCCTGCGAGATCAGGCGTCGGGTTGATTGTCGTGACGAGATAGGTCCAAATTCGTCAAGACTCCCTTTCTCCCAACCTGGCCACACCGTTTAGTTGATTTGCTCTCACCGCAGGAAACGGGAAACCTCGACCAATGAAAAGGTGCCGGCCGCGTGTACCGTGGCTATTCTCCGGTGCGAGACGCGTCCCGCCGGTTCATACTGCGGGTGGGCGCGACGCGGTCGTTGAGCGTGGCGAGCGATGCCGCAGACCTAGGAGCCGTCCCTCGATGAGCACTTTCACTCGCAAACACGCAAATGACCTGCGGGGTTATGGCCGGCTCGCCGCCGACGCCACTAGCGAGGTTGCGAGTGTCATCGAGTCGTTGCACCACACGATCACGCGATGGCCGGCCCTGTTCGGGGTAGCGCCAGCCGACACAACTCGCGGCATCACCGGTTTTGTCTACGCTTCCATCCGCGCCGGTGCGTGGCTCGCGGCCCGCGGCCTCGATGCGGCACTCACGACGCTGACACCATGGCTCCCGGAGGGCTCGCCAACGCCACGCCAGGAAGCAGTGCGCGCCGCTGTGAACGGCGTCTACGGTGACTATCTAGCGGCGACCGCCAACACGCTTGCGATCCCGATGCGGCTGCGTCGCGATGGCCACCCATTGACTCTGACGCGCGCCGGGCTGGCCGAGGCGATACCGAATGCCAGCCGCCGGGTACTTGTGCTCGTACACGGCCTGTGCACGAACGATCTGCAGTGGCGCCGGAATGGGCATGATCACGGCGCGGCGCTTGCCCGCGACTTGGGGTGTACGCCCGTCTACCTGCACTATAACAGTGGCCTCCACGTCGCCGAGAACGGTCTTGAATTCGCGGCCACGCTCGAGACGCTGGCCTCGGAGTGGCCAGTGCGTCTCGAGGAACTGACAATCATCGGACACAGCATGGGTGGCCTCATTGCACGCAGCGCCGTCGAGGCGGCCCGCGCCGCGCAGTATGGTTGGCTGATCCGACTCCGCCGCCTCGTGTTCCTCGGCACACCACATCAGGGCGCGCTGTTCGAGCAGCTTGGCAGCTGGGTCGAGGCCGCGCTGCGCGCGCGCCCGTATTCCGCGCCATTCGCACGCCTCGGCGCGGCACGCAGCGCCGGAATCACCGACCTTCGCTACGGCAGTGTGTCGACCAAGCGCCGCACAGTGCCGCTGCCCGCCGGCATCGACTGCTTTGCTATCGCCGCAACGCTCGGCCCGCGTCCTCGGCCGGTGCGCGATCAGCTCGTCGGTGACGGATTGGTGCCGCTCGATAGCGCACTGGGCCTGCATGCACGACCCGAACACGCGCTGGCATTCCTGCCCGAGCGGCAGTGGATCGCACGCCGGACGACGCACCTCGAACTCCTCTCAAGTACCGGCGTCTATACGCAGCTCCACGAATGGCTCGCCGGATAATTGAGACCGCACGCTGAAGGCCCGCCCGCCAGATTATGGTTGAAACTGAGCGAGGTCGCTGATTTGGCGTGAAGAGACTTCATGGGAGCATGAACTTGACGGAACTTGAAAACCCGCGTGAGCAATTGAGGGACTTCGCCGCCGCGGCGGACAACCGGAAGCCCCTCGCGAACGCCAAGAAATATACCGAGCTCTAGCGTGGGCGCGCACCCGGTCGTTCACTGGACCGAGGGCGGCGAGGCGCGCTCCGCGCGCTGGCGCTCGGAGAGCGGGGCGCCGCCCGCCAGGCGCGTGGTCATCGCCGATGACCACATCACGGCCGACGATGCGTATGGCCTCGCGTGCCAGGGCACCGCGCTGCTGTGGCGGGGCGACTTCCAGAGCGCGCGCCAGATGCTGCTTGCGTTGGCGAGTCGCGCCGACCGCCAGTCGCGCAAGCCGAAAAAGTCGGCCGCATCCTCGATGCCCACATCGCCTGCCGAAGCCTTCCATCTCCATCGCCAAGCCCGGTCCCAGCGTGCGCGCACGTTGGGTGCGCTGCTCGTGCCGCTCGACGAGGACTATGGCATTTCGTTGCGACGTGCGCCCGACATCCGGCAAGCCTGCGCGGAAGCCTACGGCCCGGGAGGGGGACCCTCGGTCGCCTCGCTGCGAGCGTTGCTGGGCCTCATCGGCGCGCACGAGTGGCGCACCAAGGGAATTGAAATCCCGGCGATCGGCGGCCGAATCCATCCGCACTACGGGGTGTTCGCGCCAATTCGCCGCGAATACGTCGATCTGGTCGCCACGGCGCCTCTGCCAGCCTTGAGGTCATCGTCCAGCTTGGCCTTCGACATCGGCACCGGGACGGGGGTGCTGGCCGCCGTGCTCGCGCGGCGCGGCGTCAGGCGTGTGGTCGCCACCGACCGGGATCCACGCGCACTGGCGTGCGCTCGCGAGAACCTCGAGCGTCTCGGGTTGGCGGAGCAAGTGGAAGTCGTGCAGGCGGATCTGTTTCCCGAAGGGCGGGCCGTGCTCGTGGTTTGCAACCCGCCCTGGGTTCCCGCGCGGCCGAGCTCGCCCATCGAGCGCGGGATCTTCGACCCCGAGAGTCGCATGCTGCGTGGGTTCCTGGGCGCGCTGCCCGCACACCTGGAGCCAGAGGGCGAGGGCTGGGTGATCCTTTCGGACCTCGCGGAGCACCTGGGCCTGCGGCCGAGGTCGGAGCTGCTCGCTGCGTTCCACACGGCAGGGTTGAAGGTCGTGGATCGAAGCGATGTGCGGCCAAAACATCCCCGGGCGTGCGACGAAACCGACCCGCTCCACGCGGCGCGCGCAGCCGAGGTGACATCGCTCTGGCGCCTCGTCGTGCGTTGAGTTCGGGCTTTGCCCTTGTCTGGTCGACAAATGCACGAGGCATCGACAAATAGAGCGTGTCGTTATCGCCGAACTTCGTCTGCACGTACGACTCGGCGGTGCAAACAAGCGTCAATGACTCAGGCGAGCAGATCGCTCTGCGATGGCATTGCAGAATTTCTTGCTCGCCACACACCTACAGGTGCAAAACGTAGTCATCTCGCTGATCTGCCCGGATCACTGCATCCGTACGCTCGAGTTGTGCACGAAATTCGCCCGCCGCTCTGGCCGCTCCGCGGAATCGCCGGACCAGATCTCCCTATCGCTCTGGGATGTCCGTTGAGTCTGCGTCGACCTTGTGGTGGTCACACTTGCCACACATTCCCCCTCGAATGAGACCAAGCTCGTACGGTACAGTCACTGCATGAACCAGCCATGGCTGACCACCAGCGACTGCCCCGTCAGAGCATTGGACTCGAACGAGGCGAAAAAGAGCGTTGCCTCGGCGACGTCCTGGGCCGTTGTGAATTCGCCGTCGACGGTATCATTGAGCATGACGTCGCGGATCACTGCCTCCTCCGATATCCCGAGCGTCTTCGCCTGCTCCGGGATCTGCTTGTCGACCAGCGGCGTGCGCACATATCCCGGGCAGATGACGTTCGCCCGCACGCCGTGCTTGGCACCTTCCTTGGCAACGACTTTGGCAAGGCCAATGAGGCCGTGTTTGGCGGTGACATAGGGTGCCTTGAGGAGCGAGGCTTCCTTCGAATGCACCGAGCCCATGTAGATGATGCTGCCGCCGCCCTGCCTGTACATCTGCCGCAGGGCCGCGCGCGTGGTCAGGAAGGCGCCGTCCAGGTGAATCGCGAGCAGGCGTTTCCAGTCGGCGAACGCGAACTCCTCGAGCGGCGCGACGATCTGAATGCCCGCGTTGCTCACCAGAATGTCAATTCGTCCGAAAGCCTCCACCACGCTGGCCATGGCGGCATCGACCTGCACTTCGCTGGTCACGTCCATGGCCACGGCTATCGCCCGCCCGCCCTCGCGATTGAGTTCCGCAGCGGCCAGATGGGCACCCGCGGAATCGAGATCGGCGATGGCAAGCTTGGCACCGGCGCGGGAGAAGGTGCGAGCGATCTCCTTGCCAATACCGCTTGCCGCACCGGTGACGACGGCGACCTTGTCCTTGAGGCGCATTGCCTTAATTTCCATGCACTGAAAGCTCCTCGATCAGGCGCAAGCTATGCATCTCGGGCCACCGCTTGCGCATCTTGCCCGTGTCGTGCGACGAAGGCATCAATCGCCGCCAGACACTCGGGCTCATTGAGCAAGGGCGTGTGTCCGCGATTCGCGACTGTGATGTGCTGCAGATCCGGCTTCCCGCGCGCCATGCGCGCCACCGTCGCGGCGCTCAGCAGATCGGACAGTGCCCCGCGTATCACCAGCATGGGCACGCCTTTGATCTGTGCATACAGCGGCCACAGGTCAGTAGGGGCCGCGGGGGGATTCTTGAATGCATCGCCGACTTTCGGATCCATGTCCGGGACGGGGATGCCGGCCGCATTCTCCCGGTAGCCGCGGTGCGCATAGTCGAGCCAGTCCGCATCGGTCAGCCCGGGAAGTGCGAGGCCATAGACGCTTTTGGCCTGCGCGGCCGCTTCAGCCCAGGAGGACACCGGCGGCAATTTGCCCGCGTACCCGGAGATGCGGCGCAATCCGGCCGGATCGATCTCCGGACCGGCATCGTTGAGCACAACGCCGGCAATTCGGTCCGGCTTCGTCGCCGCCATGGCCATTCCCATCAGCGCGCCGAGCGAGGTGCCCACCACTACCACGCGGCTCACCCGACGCGAATCGAGCAGCGACCACGCATCCGCTACGTAGGTCAATAGATGATAGCGGGTCGGATCCTGATCCCAGGCCGATCGGCCGCGGCCGCGCAGGTCCGCGGTGAGCACGTCGTGCAGCTCACTAAGGTGCGCGGCGAGCGCGACGAAATCACGGCTATTGCGCGTCAGACCCGGCAGACACAACACCGGCAAGCCCCCCGGCCGACGTGCAGCGTACAGCCCGCAGTACAGGCGCAGACCATCGGCGCTGTTGTAGAAGTAATCGGTCGGGATGACATTCATGACGGTTTTCCAGCTTGGCCGCCGATGGACGAGTATTCGCGCCGAAGCTCGCGCTTGAGTACCTTGCCGTTTGGGTTTCGGGGCAAGCTCTCGCGCCATACCACACCACTGATACGCTGCTGCTTGCCGACTCGGGCGTTGGTCCACTCCACCAGTTCGTCCGTAGCCATCACGCGCCCAGCATGCAGGACCACGACGGCCAGCGGGGTCTCGCCCCAGCGCTCGCTAGACACGCCAACCACGGCGACCTCCGCGACCGCCGGGTGCTCCCACATCACGGTCTCGATATCGGCGGGGTAGATGTTCTGGCCACCCGAGAGGATCATGTCCTTCTTGCGATCGACGATGTAGAGAAAGTTCTCGGCATCGAGCCGCCCGAGGTCTCCGGTACGTAGCCACTGGCGGCCCGCCGCGTCGATCCAGGTTGCCTCCCGGTTCGCCTCGTCCAGGCCATGGTAGCCGGCCATCACAAGCCGTCCGCGGCCGACGATTTCGCCGATCTCGCCCGGCGCGACCTCGCGGTCGTCATCGCCGAGGATCCGGATGTCGGCGCCGAGTACCGGCTTGCCGACCGACTGGAGCTTGCGCTCGAAGTCCTCGGGCTCAAGAATCGTGATCAGCCCCTCGGTGAGCCCATAGAGCTCGATCAGATGGCAGTCGAACTCGCGGGCGAACCCGCGCTTCACTTCCGTGGCGAGCGAGGAGCCGCAGCACATCAGCGTCTCGAGGCTGTCGGTTCGGAACGCGCGGCGCTCCGGATAGCCGAGCAGCCGCTCGAGCTGCACGGGCACGAAGGCGCCGTGAGTGATGCGCTCGGCCTCGATGATCGCGAGCGCCTCGCGAGGGCCGAAGGATCGTAACAGCACGATCGAGCCGCCGACCAGTATTGTCGCGAGCATCGTGACCCAGCTGATGTTCGAGAACAGCCCGAGCGAGCAGAGCGTGCGACAACCGCTCCGATAGCGCAGCGCGAGCGCAGCGTCGTAGGCCCAGTGCATACGGCACGCGTGCGTATGAACTATGCCTTTCGGTATTGCGGTGGTCCCGGAGCTGTAGATCAGATTGCACTCGTCGTCCGGCGCGACCGCCACCGCCGGAGCAGTCGCACTCTGCCCCGCGATGAATGCCTGGAAGTCGCGCCAGCCGTGCGCCGGCGGGTCGCAGCCGATGAAGTGGCGGGCACCGAGCCTGCTGGCGAAGCGCAGTGAATCGATCCGAGCGCAGTGACGCGCAGAGGCGAACACGGCGACGCAGCTGGCATCGGCGCACATCACCGCGATCGCCGCGTCGTTGATCGAGACGTTAAGCGGCACCGCGCACGCGCCGGCGCGGATGATGCCGAACAGCGTGAGCACCGTCTCGTGCCGGCTGTCCATCAACACCGCGACGCGCTCGCGCGGCCGTACGCCGAGAGCTACCAGACCGTTCGCGATCCGCGCGGTTGAGGCCGCGAACTCCCGCCACGTCAGCGTGACTGGCCCGTCGACCAGCGCCGGCCGGTCGGCGAGCCAGCGCCCGTTCTGGGCGATCAAATCCGGCACGAGAGGCGATGGTGCTTGGAACCACGACATGTTGGCCTCGCGGTGCGCAATTTCCAATCGCGGGCGGATGGCCTGTCCGGTGGCGGCACTCGTGCCGCGCATGCTCAGAATTGGTACATCACGGTCGCCAATATCGTGCGCGGTGGCCCGTAGAAGCCGATCTGGCTCAAACCACCCTCGAGCCCGCTGCCAAAGCCGCCGAATTCATAGCCGGCGACGCGGTACGACTTATCCACGATGTTCTTGCCTTCCACCGCAAAGCGCCAGCTCTTGCCCAGGGCATACGCCAAACCGGCATCCAACACCGAATAGCCGCCCTGGTCGGTGACGCTGGCCGTGTTAGAGGCGACCCTGGTGAAGCTTTGATAGCGGAAGGTCGAATGCGCACTGAGATCGCCGCTGCCGACATTCCAGACGTAGACCCCAGCCAGTGAGCTCGTCCAGCGCGGCGCATCGACCGGTATGTTCGTCGATGAGGCGTTGACAACGCAGCCGGGCGCTGGTGTCGGGCAGCTGCCGAGAAAGTCCTCAAAGTACGAGTCGAGGTAGCCCACGTTGACGTTGAAGGTCAGCGGCTGAATCGGCCGCCATGCCGACTCGAACTCGACGCCTTGGTTCAACTGCTTGCCGGCATTGAGCACGGCAGTCACGTTGGTGGGAGCGCCCTCGACCAGCTCGAACTGCTGAGTCATGATCTGCACGTCCTTATAGGGCGAGTAGAACACCGTCAGGTTTAGGGTCAGCCGCTTGTCCAACAGCGTCGATTTCACGCCGGCTTCGTAGCTGTCGGCAATTTCAGAGGCGAAACCGTTTTCCGTCGAGGGGTCTGCCGCCGCATTACCGCGCATGTCGAAGCCGCCGCTCTTGAATCCGCGGCTGTAGCTGACGTAGCCCATGACGTCGTCGCTGATGTGATAGTCGAACCCGAACCGCGGCGAGACGTTGGCGAAACGGCGGGTGTTGGCGTAATTGGTCTCCGGGGTGCCGAGCGGGACGAATCCCGACGGCGGATTGCCGGAATTAAAAAAAGTGGCATCGGCTGCAAGCGTGCCCGCATAAAGCTCCGAGACGTAGACGTTGGCCTTCTTCTGATCCTCGTTCCACCGCGCACCGACATCCATGTTCAGTCGGGAGGTCAGGTTCCAGGTGGTGTCGAAATAGGCGGCCACGCTGTTGGTGATGACGCTGCCTTGGGTCAACTGGGTGACGCCCGGGGGAAGTCCGGGCGCAAGGGAGATGCCACCCAGACTCAGAACGGCATCATAGGAGCCGGCCGCCGTACCATTGTAGTAATAGAGTCCGCCGACCCCTTTCCATCCCGAGCCGGTGTAGGTGACTTGCATCTCACCGGTGGTCTCGTGATCAGCGTATTGCCCCGGCACTTCAAACAGCGGGGCATTCAGCTCGCTGAAGTTGATGAATTGGTGCGCCTCGCCCTGCCTGTAGGCCGCGACCGTCTTGAACGACCAGGCGTCGTTCAGGTCCTGGGTGTAGGTTCCCGAATAGCCGAAGAATGCGAACCGGTTCTGATTTACCGGCATATCGGTGTACGTATCAAAACGACTGTCGAGAGGTGTCTCGAGGTACGGATTCGCGGCCAGCCGCTGTCCGGCGGCCGCGTTGGACCTGTCGTCCATGGTGTCGGCCAGCAGCTTCAGCTTCGAGCTCTCGCCCCACACGATGGTGAGATTGCCGCGGGCCGAGATCACGTTCTTGTCGTCCACGTCCTGGCCGACGCGGTTGTACGGCCGTGGCAGACCATCGTCCTCGATCTGACCCCAGCCATCATGGCGCAGATACGCCGCCGCAACGCCGAAATAAACGTGGCCCGGCACGATCGGTGTCGACGCGGCGAGTTTGACGTCGCGCTCGTCGTAGCTGCCTCCGGTGACCGAGCCCTTGAAATACGGCTCGTCAGAGACGATGTCCCGAGTGATGTACTTGATCGCCCCGGCGATTGTGTTCTTTCCGTAGAGCGTGCCCTGCGGGCCGCGCAGTACTTCGATGCGGTCGACGTCGTACAGGTCGAGCAGCGCTCCTTGTGGCCGCGCAATGTAGACATCATCCAGATAAATGCCGACACCCGGCTCAAAGCCCCACAGCGGATCGCTCTGGCCGACGCCGCGGATGTAGACGTTGATGGTACTGCTGGTCGCGCGCCCCGCATTGACCTCGATGTTCGGCGCGACCGCAGTCACGTCAGTGAGACTTTGGACGTTCTGCGTCTGCAGCTGCTCGGCGTTGAGCGCCGTCACTGCGATCGGCACGTTCTGCAAGTCTTCCGACCGACGCCGCGCCGTGACCACCACCTCTTGCAGGGTGCCGGCGTCGGCGGTGGCGGTAGGCGGGCTGGCTGTCGCATCCGGGTCGGCCGCGGCCGCGGCGCCCGCCGCAATCAAGCAATACGAGATCAATGCGGTGCAGAATCTGCGAATCATGTTCGAGCCCCCCAATTTTATTTATAGGCCGCCGTTCACTGCCATATATTGAACGACCGTTGAAGTATATTTCAACGGTAGATGAATATCAATTCTGGGCCAGGAAGGCCACACGGACGATCGCAATCATGCCTCCCTGAAGGCGGGCGGCCCGGCGTTTGAGGGCGTGACCGGTTGCGCAACGGATCCGGTGACAGGCTAGAATTATGGTTTGCCGTAGGCATCCAATGACCCGCCCGAAGCGCACCACCAAAGACAAGCTCATGGACGCCGCGGAAAAACTCTTCGCTCGGAGAGGCTTTCACGGCACATCGCTGCGTGACATCACGGGTGCGGCCGGCGTGGACCTGGCCCTGGTGAACTACCACTTTGGCAGCAAAAAGCAGTTCCTTGAAGCGGTGCTCGAGCGGCGTGGCCACGTGTTGAATGAGGAACGGTTGCGGCGCCTAGCCGACGTGCGCCTGAGCGCCGCACCGCACGCGCCCAGCACCGAAGCGGTGGTCGACGCGTTTCTCGATCCAATTCTGGATCGCCTGGCGCACGCCGGCCCGGGCTGGCACAGCTACTTTGCGCTGATCGCCTATGTGAACAACTCGCCTGAGTGGGGCCGAAAGCTGATGGGCAAGACCTTCGATGACACAGTGCGCGAGTTCATCCAGGCGGTGATGGAGTCCCTTCCAGGCTCCGCACCCGAAGATATCTTCTGGGGCTACAACTTTCTCACCGGCGCACTGACGCTCTCGCTCGCGGAGACCGGCCGCCTCGACGCACTCTCAGATGGCCTATGCCGTTCGAATGACGTTGCGGGTCTCAAGGCACGGCTTGGTCCGTACGTGACGGCAGGATTGCGCGGTCTGGCGCGCCGGCACCAATCGCCGGCTGAGCGCTAGGATCCCGCGGTGCAGTCACGGCCGGGGTCCGAGGCCTATGCGCGCTACGCACTGGGCATGCTGCTGCTGGTCTACGCGTTTAATTTTACCGATCGGATCATCCTGGGTATTCTGGTGCCGCCGATCAAGGCTGAGCTGCACCTCACCGATACCGAGCTCGGGCTGTTGGGTGGAACGGCCTTCGCGCTGTTCTACACCGCGCTCGGCATCCCCATCGGTTGGCTTGCCGATAGGGTCAGCCGCATCTGGATCATGGCGATCTCTCTCGCCCTGTGGAGTGCATTCGCCGCCGCCAGCGGCATCGCGCAGAATTTTGGTCAGCTGTTCTTAGCGCGCCTCGGAGTTGGCATCGGCGAAGCCGGCGGCGTGGCCCCGGCTTATTCCCTGATCAGCGACTACTTCCCACCGGCGCGGCGTGCGCGGGCGCTGGCGATTTACTCCTTTGGCATTCCGATTGGCAGCGCCGCAGGGCTTGTATTTGGCGGCCTGATCGCCTCGAAAGTGAACTGGCGTATGGCATTCATCGTCGTGGGCGGCCTCGGACTTATTCTCGCGCCGCTGTTTCGCTACGCGGTACGCGAACCGGTGCGCGGTGGACTGGACGCGCCCGCGCCGGGCCGCCGCACTCCGAGCCTGCAGGACGTTACCAGGCTGCTGGCCGGAAAAATCTCCTTCTGGACTCTGTCGTTGGGCGGCGGCGCCAGCTCGATCATGGGCTACGGGATGTTTTTCTGGTTGCCTTCGTTCTTCGTGCGTAGCTATCACTTCTCGCTGACACAGGTCTCCTGGTATCTCGGCGCGTTGACTTTCTTCGGCGGGGTCTCTGGAATTTGGCTGGGGGGGTGGCTCGCCGATCGCCTGGGCAGCTACAGCCGCTCCGCCTATGCGCTGGTGCCGGCTGGCGCATTCCTGATCACGATACCGTTGTATGTGCTTGGCGTTCTGGCGCCACCGAGCCTTTGGTCGCTGCCGCTATTCCTGGTGCCCACGGCGCTGGCTCTTGCCTGGTTGGGGCCGACGATCTGCGCGATACAGCATCTGGTGTTACCAGACATGCGGACGCTGGCCTCAGCGCTGTTTCTATTCATCAACAATCTGATCGGTCTGGGACTCGGCACGCTGTTGATCGGCCGCTTGTCGGACCACTTCGCCATCAGATATGGCAGCGAATCACTGCGTTATGCGATTCTGTCGGGCACGGGATTCTATCTGATCAGCGCCGCATTGTTTTTGCTGGCTGCGCGCCACCTCGCACGAGAGTGGCAGAAATAACCAGAAATAATGGGAGTGGAACCTATGTGGGGGTCGCCGAGCTTTAGCTGCTCGAATGGACAAACTCGGGCGTTCCGCGAAACCGCGGGTAATCGGCGCGGTAGCAGTCGATCAGCGTTCCGTCGCTGCCGTCCCCGCGGTAAAACGCTCGAAACTGATCGAGTAGGTCATCGACCTGATTCTTTAGGGAAAGCTTGGTGACCACACCAAAGCCGGCTGCCTTATTCTCAGATGGCGTGGCTGTCGCGCACCGGCCAGGGCACTTGGTCTATCCAATTCCAGCCCGAGGGCCCGATCCAGACCCCGTGGTCGGAGCCTAACCCCGATGGGGGCTGTGGACCGCTACGCTCGCATGAGCGTCATTTCTCAGCGATCTTTTGAACGCGATCCACCACCGAGTTGAGTGCCGACGCGGTTGCGTCGGCCGCGGAATGCACAGCGCTTTCGACCTTTTCGATGGCCACCTTTGCACCTGCGGCCACTATTCGCTTTCCGGCGCGACCTGCTTTGCGGCCCTTCTTTACCATCTTTGTCGCGGCCTGGGCGACAGCGCCTGCCGCCCGTTTGCTGGCGGGTTTGGCGCCAGAACTCGCTCTGGTCTTCGCTTTTCGGGCGCCGGACCGCACCCGAGGTGCCGGTTTGGGTTTGCGTGCGGTCGAACCTTTGCGTGAACCCCGATGCTTACCACTGCTTGTTGCTCGGCGCTTCTTGGCGACCATGACTGCCCCTCGGTATAATTCGCCCTATCCTGCCTCAGTCCGAGTGCGCTGCCATACAGGCTGAAACTCCCTACTCGGAGCACGCAACTCCGGCTGGCGCACCTGTCGGCGCCCCAAGCCGCACCGAGTCCGACTCAATCCTTTGAAAATTCAAATGTTGAACCGCCGGTGGCTGGGTCGGAGAAAGAGTGAAGAAGACGCCGACGGTGCCGTTCGCACAGGAAAGATTGAACTGACCACGCAGCCAGTTCTCCGCGATCATAGGCCCGGCGGTCGGACATTCGCCCATTTCACTTTTGAGCTGCTCGATCTCGGCGCGCCGCTCTGCAACCGGTACGTCAATAAACAGGTTCATGGCGGCGATTTGCTTTGCTTCCGCATCGTCCCAGGATTTCCACAGGCTGAAAATGTGGTCGCGCATCTGAGTTGGCTCATCTCGCGCACGGAACTGCGCCGCACGGGACCCGCATCGACCTCATCGCGGGGCGGCCAGGCTAAGAGATGAAAGGCAATGTATC
>CABEAX010000296.1_pt1 | contig 14359 bp, 10 predicted proteins | sample 3422171 | NCBI WGS metagenome assembly CABEAX01 (sample SAMEA5534326, study PRJEB31848) | metagenome | biome: tundra; feature: field; material: soil | place: USA | collected 2013-05 | depth 0.15 m | reverse complement strand
GCGACGTCCGACAAGTGGCTCCACTTCTGTGGCGCCACGGCAATCCACTTGATGCTCTGCCCGCTCGCGAACAGGGCGACCGCAACCACGATCAATCCGAGGCCGATCCATATGGCCCACCAGTCCTCCTTTCGAATCACTTCGCTCCAGACCGAGCTGCTGGCCGTAGGATTCCGGGCCGACCGTTCCGCGATTTCCGTCATACCAACTCCGTGCGCGCTCATGAGGGCGCCTATAACGACAGGGGCCGCAAAGTAAGGGCCCCAAGCTAAACGACTGCGGAGTCAGAATCGAATAGCAATTCGGCATGGTTAATTTCGTATCCGCTATGTGCCAGCAATGTCACCCCCGGCATTCTTGTATATATAAGGAGTGGAGGCCGCCAGCTGGCGATCCGCCGAGGCTATGCGGCGTTCGTCTCCGCCGGAGTCGGCACGACTTCGCGATTCGCAAGCGCTGCCGCCAGCGCCTCGGCCGTACCATGAAGCGGGCGAACTGCCGGAACGGCCCATGCTGCGCTGCGCAGTTACCGGCCGCCGCTGCCCGCACCCCGCACTGCTCGATGTCCTCGCAGTCAACCCCAGGGCCCCAGCCACGTTCTAGGCAGATCGGGCACAGGAAAAGCTGTCGGCTATAAGCGACCGCTTTCAACGTATGCCGTGAGGGGACGATTGCCATGACCAATGCAGCGATACGGCACTCCTGGTGGACTGCCAGCAAGGCTCCTTGGCTGCTAAGGGCGCTGGGGCTTTTGGGTGTTGCGGCGTTAGCGGCCTGCGGATCCGGTGGCGGCGGCGGCTCCGGCATGTCCAGCAACTCGGACACTGCCAAGCCCGGAATGACGCCCGAGGCGTGCACGGGCTGCGGCACCGCCATGGTGACGCTGACCGATGCCCCGGGAGATTTGCTGAGCTACATCGTCAACGTCGTCTCACTGCAGCTGACGCGCTCCGACGGCACCGTGGTCGAGACCGTTCCCGTCAGCACGCAGGAGGATTTCGCGCAGCTGGTGAATCTCTCGGATCTGATCAGCTCCGAACAGATACCGGCCGGCCGATACGTCTCGGCAACCATCACACTGGACTACAGTGCGGCCACGATTGTCGTGGATAACGGCAGCGGTAGTGTGACGATCGCGCCTGCAAACATCATCGACGGCGCCACGTCCCTGCCGCTCACGGCTCCGAATCCAACCCAGATCACCTTGACGCTGGCGCTGGGTGCCAATACGCCATTGGTCATTACATCGAACACCGTGGCCAACCTGGCGCTGGATTTCAATCTGCTCGCCTCCAATACAGTCACCCCATCGGCAACAGATCCCAGCACGGTCACCGTCAATCCGACGCTCACGGCGAGCCTCGTGCCCGATGCGACCAAACAGATTCGGGTCGGTGGTCCGCTGGTCAGCGTTAACGCGACTGGTGGCAGCTACGTCATCAACGTGCGGCCGTTCTTCAACAGCAGCGGCAGCAGCGGGCAGCTGAGCGTGCAAACCATCGGTACGACGACCTACTCGATCAACGGCACCAGCTATACCGGCAACGCCGGGATCACTGCGCTGGCGACACTGACCGAGGGAACATTGACGATGGCGTATGGCACCTGGGACCAGGGGACCCAGACCTTCACCGCGAGCAACGTCCTGGTCGGTTCCAGCGTCGCCGGTAGCACGCTCGACAGCGTAGCGGGCACGGTGACGGCCCGGTCCGGCGATACGCTGACATTGTCCAACAGCCTGGTGTTGCGTACTGGTCGGCGCGCGCTGGGTTTTGCGCGTCAGGTGACCGTTACGGTCGGCACCGGCACCGGCGTGACCGAGAGCGGACAAGCCGGATCGTTCTCTATTCAGGATATTTCTGTCGGCCAGAGTCTGCAGGTATCCGGCACTTTGAGCGCTGGTCCGCTTAACGATGGCGCAGGCAGTGCGACGCTCGACGCGACCAGCGGCAATGCACAGCTGTTCCCCACCAGTGTCTTGGGATTGGCGACTGCCAGTACCACCAGTCTGGTCACGCTGAATCTGCAGTCGATTAACGGCTATGCGCCCACGAGCGTGAATTTTGCAGGCACCGGAACGAGTAGTGCACAGGATGCCACGGCCGCGGCCTACACCGTTGCGGTCCCCTCCGCGATCTCGACCAGCTCGGTCAGTGTGGGACTCCCGGTGCGCTTCACCGGCTTCGTGGCGCCATTTGCTCAGGCGCCGCCTGACTTCACAGCCTCGACGCTGCTGAGCTACGCCGATACGCGTGCATTGCTGCTGGTGCGTTGGCCCCGATCCGGTGATGCCGCGCCGTTCGCCACGCTCACCAGCGCTGAGCTGCTGCTGAGCCAGGCCGCGCTGCAAGCCAGTCCCGAGCACGTCATCCGAATCGGCATGACAACCCTCGACCCATCGACGCTGGCCGCCGGTCTACAGATCGTGCCGAACACATCGGCGTCGTCGGCCGCCTTCGCGATCGCTCACTGGTCGAGCCGGACCATCGATAACTTCAGCACCTTCAGCGACTTTGTGACGGCATTGACGAGCGATCTGAATGGAACCAATGCCGTCCTGCAAATCACCGCCGATGGACCCTATAACGCCAGCGCTGGAGTGCTGTCCGTGGATCAGATGATCGCCATCCTCAATAACTGAGGCGCGATTCACGCCGCTCGAGCGCCGCGGCGCGCATGGCAGGGAACTCCGCCACCGAGCGGTCGGTCAAAGGAGTATATATCGTGCACGGCGATGCCGCGTTTGCGGCCCAGGGAGGACGTAGTGAACAAGAGACTGGCTTGGATCGGAATCGGTTTATCGGCGCTGGTATCCACCAGCGTCATGGCCGCGGGTTACGACTACGGCCCCGGCCCCAGTTATGGCGGCTTCTATTTCGGCGCCAGCGCCGGCCAAGTCTTCTACAACGAAGAGGGCATCCCCCAATTGACGCCCACGGTGGCGATCTTCCGCGTTGGCCAGCAGTTCAATCCGTATTTGGCGATCGAAGGTCGCGTTGGTACTACCGTCAGCGGTGGCTGGTCCAATGGCTTTCATGCCGACCTCGATGCCCTGTACGGCGGCTATGTCAAAGGCATCCTGCCCGTTACCCCATGGTTCTCGGGCTACGCAATCGGCGGAGTGGCCGGCGCGCAGATTCACCGCAACTACCCCGACTTCAACACCAATGATGCGGGGCTGTCCTTCGGGTTCGGCACGGAGTTCAACCTCGGTGGCGGCGCATCGTTGAATGTAGAATGGGCGCGTTTGATTAACAACGGCAACAACGCGGGATTCGATTACACCGCCGATCAGCTGACCTTCGGTGTGAATTGGCATCCGTATCTGTGGTGAGTTGATCCAACGAGTGCAGGCGCTTTGCAATCACCGCTACCGATCGATATCTCGGCATCTTTGCGACTCTGATTTCCGATTGAGTGTGACTCTGCGCAGGTGGTTCCGCACCGCTGCGAACATTGATCTTCTCCATCAGTGGGTTAGCCCTGACACCGCTGTCACGTGGGCGCGAGAGGCCAGGATGTTTTGCTCGCCTTCAATTCAATTGGATGTGATCATTGCGGCGGCGCGGGGGCGGTGAACAACAGCAACGCAATGAGAAAAAAATGAGTCGCTACGTTATTCCTTTCGATCAGCTCGGCCGCGGCGACGTAGAGTTGGTTGGAGGGAAGAATTCCTCCCTGGGTGAGATGCTTCGCGGCTTGTCGGGATTAGGCATTACGGTGCCCGATGGCTATGCCACCACGGCGCAGGCTTATCGCGATTTTCTGAGTCACGACGGCCTCGCGGCACGCATCGCCCAGGCTCTTGCCGCTCTGAACGTCGAGGATCTGCCGCAGCTCGCGCACACGGGCGCGCAGATCCGGCGATGGGTACTGGACACGCCCTTTCCACAGCGGCTGCAACAGGAAGTGTTGGCCGCCTGGCGACGCATGGATCAAGGCCAAGGCATCGCGGTCGCTGTACGCTCCTCCGCGACCGCCGAGGATTTGCCCGAAGCCTCCTTTGCGGGCCAACAGGAGAGCTTTCTCAACGTCCGCGGCGAGCAGGCGCTGCTGCAGACCATGCACGAAGTGTTCGCGTCGCTATTCAACGATCGCGCCATAGCGTACCGCATTCATCAGGGATTCGATCATTCAGCAGTAGCCCTGTCGGTGGGCGTGCAACACATGGTGCGCAGTGATCTCGGTGTCAGTGGCGTCATGTTCACGCTCGATACCGAATCCGGCTTTCGCGAAGCTGTGTTCATTACCAGCTCCTACGGCTTGGGCGAAACCATCGTGCAGGGAGCCGTCAATCCGGATGAATTCTATGTCTACAAACCGGCGCTGCGGGCCGGCCGCAAGGCGGTGTTGCGGCGCAATCTGGGTACCAAAGCCATCAAGATGGTCTACGCGCCGCCGGGATCGAGCGAACGGGTCGTGACGGTCGAGGTGCCCGAGAAGGACCGCAGTCGATTCTCGCTGGATGACCGGGAAATCGAATCGCTGGCGCGGCAGGCACTGACCATCGAGCAGCACTATGGTTGTCCCATGGATATCGAATGGGGCAAGGACGGCAACACGGGCCAGCTGTTCATTCTGCAGGCAAGACCGGAAACCGTGCAGAGCCGCACCGGCCGCAGCATCCAACGCTTCACGCTCAAATCCCGCTCACGCGTGTTGGTTGAAGGCCGCAGCATTGGTCAGCGCATCGGCGCCGGTCGCGCCCGGATCATTCGTGACTCTGGAGAAATGGAGCGCGTACGGCCCGGGGAAGTGCTGGTGGCCGATATGACCGACCCGGATTGGGAGCCCGTCATGAAGCGGGCGGCCGCGATCGTCACCAACCGCGGCGGGCGCACGTGCCATGCCGCCATCATCGCCCGCGAGTTGGGCATCCCGGCGGTGGTCGGCTGTCGTGAGGCGACTACCGCGATTCGAGACGGTCAGGACATTACCGTCTCGTGTGCCGAAGGTGATACCGGCTACGTCTTCGAGGGGATACTCGGCATCGAGCAGCAACAGATTCAGCTCGATGCCATGCCGCCCGCGCCGGTGCGCATCATGATGAACGTTGGCAATCCGGATCGCGCCTTCGCTTTCGCCGCGCTACCCCACCACGGCGTCGGACTCGCGCGCCTGGAGTTCATCATCAACCGCATGATCGGCGTACACCCGAGGGCACTGCTCGAATTCGATCAACTCAGTGTCGAGTTGCAGGCCCAAATTCGCCAGCAGATGGCAGGCTACGCTGACCCGACGAGTTTTTTTATTGACAAACTCTGCGAGGGCATCGCGCAGATTGCCGCGGCATTTGCCCCGCAGCCGGTCATCGTGCGGCTTTCCGACTTCAAGTCGAACGAGTACGCCAACCTTATCGGCGGTCGCGCGTACGAGCCGCATGAAGAGAATCCCATGCTGGGTTTCCGCGGCGCGGCGCGCTATGTCGACCGAGCATTCCGGCCCTGCTTTGAATTGGAATGTCGGGCCCTGTGCCGGGTCCGCGAAGAAATGGGACTCACGAATGTGCAGGTCATGGTGCCATTCGTGCGCACCTTGACCGAGGCGCGGCAAGTGACCGAGTTGCTGGCCGCTAACGGTTTGAAGCGCGGTGTGAACGATCTGAAGCTAATCATGATGTGCGAATTGCCCACCAATGCGGTGCTGGCTGACCGCTACCTGGAATACTTCGACGGCATGTCGATCGGGTCAAACGACATGACGCAGCTCACCCTGGGCGTGGATCGGGACTCCGCGGTCGTCGCCAAGTTATTCGATGAACGCGATGATGCCGTCAAGGCGATGCTGAGCATGGCCATCAGCGCCTGCCGGCGACAGCACAAGTACGTCGGGATTTGCGGGCAGGGACCCTCGGACCATCCGGAGCTGGCACGCTGGCTGGTAGATCAGGGGATTGACAGTGTGTCGCTGAACCCCGATACCGTCGTGGAAACCTGGTTGTTCCTGGCCGGAATCAAAGCCTGAACTCGCGACTGATGCGCACCATCTGCTTCGTATCCGATCGAACCGGCGTCACGGCCGAAACGATGGGGCACAGCCTGCTGTCGCAATTTGAAGGCTTGCAGTTTCGCTCGGTCACGATGCCGTTTGTCTCCAGCGTCGAGCAAGCCCGGGGGGTCGTGGGCCGCATCAACGCCATCGCGCAGGAAGAGCGGGCGCGGCCCATCATATTCTGCACATTGGTGGATGATCAGGTGCGTGCCACCGTCAAGCAGGCGAATGGCCTGTTCCTGGATTTCTTTGCCGCATTTCTCGGCCCGCTGGAAACCGAGTTGGCCATGGAATCCGCACACGCCAGCGGCAGAGCCTTGCATGGCGCCGGCAGCGATCCCACCTATGCAGCGCGTATCAACGCGGTCAATTTCGCGCTGGCCAACGACGACGGTGCCGGTGCGCGCAACTATCGCAGCGCCGAGGTAATTTTGATCGGTGTATCGCGCTCCAGTAAGACGCCTACCTCGCTGTACATGGCGCTGCAATACGGCATCTTTGCCGCCAATTATCCGCTGGCGGAGGAAGATCTGGAATCCGGTGGTCTGCCGCCCATATTGCTGCCCTATAAGGCTAAGCTCTACGGCCTGACGATCAAACCGGAGCGGCTGCAGCAGATCCGCAGCGAACGCAGGCCGGGAAGTCGATACGCTTCAGCACAGCAGGTGCAGTACGAAGTGCGCACGGCACACAGCCTGCTCGAGCGCCTGAGCGTGCCATATATCGATGTCACCGACTGCAGCATCGAAGAAATCGCCAGTCGCATCCTGGACCAGATGGGATTGGATCGGCGCGCGCGCATGTAGTCGCGCGGCGGCGCGCCGAACATGCGCGGCGTCACAGTTTCCGCGGCAATCGCTCAAGATTGACCGCGCCGCGCCGTAATGGCGTGTACGCGGCGGATATTAAAGCAGAAACCCAGACTTGCGATCTCAATGAGCGTCAAAGCGCCGCCTGCGGAAAAGGAGCGAATCATCGTTGGCAGGCCGCTGCCATTTTCGGTGTTTGGCGCCGAAGGTCAGTTGTTGCTTGCGGAGGGCAGCGTCGTCGAGAGCGACCGCGCGCGACAGATGCTGTTACGCAAAGGCGTCTATCGCGACGCCGTGAATGGCGAGGACACCACCCCGGACACGGCATGCGAGCTCGCGGACGGCTTGGCGGAGGCCCCGTTGTCGGCCCTGCAGAAAGATTACGGTGCAGCCAGCGCCGGCCACCGCTTTGCGTTAAGCATTGCTTCCAGTGATTCCGACGAGGCGTACAGCACCTGGGTCATCGGCGTGCATAATCAGAGCATCATTTTGACCGCGCCGCGGCGCCCGAACGGATCTCTGGTCAGCGTCACCGTGGGGCAAGCATGGCTATGCCGCGCATTTCAAATGACTTCGGCATTTCGCTTTCGCAGCACCGTGCTCAAGGTCGTGTTTGAGCCGTTTCCGCACGTGCATATCGAAGCGCCCCAGCATGTCGAGCGGCGCACCGTTCGCGGCAAGCCTCGCGCCGCCGTATTCGTCGACGTCACCCTCGAAGCGCCGCTCGCCGCGCCGGCTGTGATAGTGGACCTGAGCGTCAGTGGTGGGCGCCTCGCGGTGGAAGAAGCTATCAAGCTCGAGCGTGGCCAGCCGCTTCGCATTGCCATGAAGCTCGAATTGATCGACTCGCAATTCGAGCTGTCGCTCAAGGCCAGCGTCGTCGCCCTGTTCGGCGCCAGCGATGGCCGCCATCCCAAAGTAGTGTTCTACGGCATCAAATTTGAATCGCTCACCGAAGTCGAACGTTTGGTGTTGCACAGCTTTGTCAGCGGACAGTTGGCAATGGAACTGAACTCGCTGTGGCAGATGTTGTCGACCGCCTCGCCGACAAACGCAGAGTCAAAAAGCAAGAATACTTAGTAAAATCAGTCAGCTGTAACGCCACACTGGGGTGAACCTCCGCTCGCGCTACGCGCGGCACCGCACCGACGCAGCGCGAGTGCGTCGCTAGGGTTCATGGGCAGCCCATCGGCAACCCGAGGCTAATGATGAATACCCCGCACAGTCCCAAGGTTCGCGTCCGCATGGCACGAACGGCCGGCCAGACGCAAAACTCAGAATGCCCGAGCGATGTCTCGAACTCGCACAGAGCCACTCTAACGTTGAAAGCGAACGCGGTAGCTCGCAACCTCGTCCGTCCAGTCACGCCCAGAGCGTCCACCGGCGCAGCTGCGAGCAAGATCTCCTTGCCCGAGAGCGCTCGCTGGTCTGTTCCGTATGGTCGATAGAGATACGGAATTCGGTGATCCGAATGATGCGCGCCGCTTCGGCTGATCGCCTCGGATCTGAATTCGACAACTTCCTGTTTGCACCGATTGCCGAGGAAAGCAACGGGATGCTGCTCAGAGTCGTGTCAGTATTGGCGCGATTGGACGTCGATCCCTGGGAGGAGGCCTCCCAATTGGCTCGCTTGCCGGGCGAGGCCGCAACTCGGAAATTGGCCGCGTTGATCGCGGCGCTGCCTGACGGTCCCTCGGCACGTCAAGATCCCGGTACGATTGCGGCGCGCTTGATCACGCTGCTGCCTCGCCCAGCGCGTGCCGCGATGCCGGCGCAGCAGACATTGCCCCAGATGCCATCGGCGAACAAATCGCGGGCGGTGACGTCCGTGATCCTGTACGCGATCTTCATGCTGTTCCTGCTGTGCGCGCAATGGCTCATGGCAAACCGAGACCCGCCGCCGGCACCGGCTCAAAAAGCCTCCGCGCCAGTGACCATGCCGAGCATCCCAAGATAGTCTCGCGGCATTTGCAGCCTTTGGCGATAATGGCCGTGCCCGCGTTGGCCTGACGCATCTAAGCCGTGGCGATGAACCAGTCGATCGGCGTCGATCTCGAGCGACAGCGTCAGGTCGTGACGGCGCTGCGAACGGTGCTGCCCGAGAGTTGTGTGCTATTTCGCGAAGAGGACACGCGACCTTACGAATGCGATGGCCTGACTCTGTATCGACAGGTGCCGATGGCCGTGGCACTGCCGGATCGCGAATCCCAGGTCGCACAAGTCCTCAAGCTCTGCCACGCCATGCAGGTACCGGTGGTACCGCGCGGTGCCGGCACCGGGCTCTCGGGCAGCGCACTGCCGCATGCGGGCGGCGTGCTGCTGTCGATGGCGAAGTTCAATCGCATTCTTGAAATCGACCGCGATGCCCGTACTGCGACGGTTCAGCCCGGTGTGCGCAATCTCGCCATCTCCGAGGCGGCGGCCCCGCATCGCTTGTACTACGCGCCGGACCCATCGAGTCAGATTGCCTGCACGATCGGTGGCAATGTCGCCGAGAACTCCGGCGGCGTGCACTGCTTGAAATACGGCCTGACCGTGCACAACGTCATGCGCGTGCGGGCGCTGACCGTCGCGGGTGAGGTGGTCGAATTTGGCGGGCGAGCGCTCGACTCACCCGGGCTGGATTTGCTCGCCGTCATCGTGGGCTCGGAGGGAATGCTCGCCGTCACCACGGAAGTCACTGTGAAACTGGTGCCAATGCCGCAACTGGCACGCTGCATCATGGCGAGCTTTGCTGAAGTGACCGATGCCTGCCACGCGGTAGCAGCCTTGATCGCCGCAGGCATCATTCCGGCCGGACTGGAGATGCTCGATCAGGCGGCCTCGCGACTGGTCGAACCGTTTGCGCATGCCGGGTATGACCTGGATGCCGCAGCGGTGCTGTTGTGCGAATCCGACGGTACCCCCGAGGAAGTCAGCGACGAGATCGAACACATGAGCGCAGTACTGCGACGATCCCACGCCACGCGCGTTCAGGTGTCCAACAACGAATCAGAGCGCCTGCGCTTCTGGGCGGGGCGGAAGAACGCCTTTCCGGCCGCGGGTCGTGCAGCGCCTGCCTACTACTGCATGGACGGCACCATTCCCCGCAGGCATTTGGCTGCGATGCTGCTGTCGATTCAGGCCATGGAGCGCAAATACGGCCTGCAGTGCCCCAATGTGTTCCATGCGGGCGACGGCAATCTGCATCCTTTGATTCTGTTCGACGATAACGATCCCGATTCGGTCGCACGCGCCAAACAGTTCGGCGCCGAGATTCTCGAGCAGACCGTGCAACTGGGTGGAACCATCAGCGGCGAGCATGGTGTTGGCGTCGAGAAGCTGGATCAGATGTGTTTACAATTCGACCGCCCCACCCTCGATGCCTTCGGCGCAGTCAAGCAGGCCTTCGATCCCAGCGGTCTGCTCAACCCCGGAAAGGTCGTGCCCACACTGCATCGTTGCGGCGAATACGGCAAGCTGCGCAAGCACGCAGGCGCCGCGCAATTTCCTGAGCTGCCGCGGTTCTGATGGACGAGGCAGTCGCGGTCGTAGCCGAACAAATACGCGCAGCCGCGGCCGGACGCCAGCCGCTGCGGGTCCGTGCCGGCGGCAGCAAGGACTTCTACGGCAATACGCCCCGTGGCACGGTGCTCGATCCACGCGCCGCGCGCGGCATCATCAGCTACGAGCCCACTGAGCTCGCGTTGACTGTGCGTTGCGGGACCCCGCTGGCGGAGCTCGAAGCGGCGCTTGATGCACACGGACAAATGCTCGCGTTCGAGCCGCCCCATTATGGCGAGACCGCTACCATCGGCGGCTGCATCGGCAGCGGCCTGGCCGGACCGCGCCGCGCATCGGCCGGATATTCCTTTGGTGGCGTGCGTGATTTCGTACTCGGTGCCAAGTTGCTGGATGGCCGAGCGCAGCTGCTGTCGTTTGGCGGCATGGTGATGAAGAACGTTGCCGGCTACGATGTCGCGCGCTTGCTCGCCGGTTCGCTCGGCGTACTGGGCGTGATTATCGAGGTGTCGCTCAAGGTCGTGCCCAAGCATAAGGTGGAATCCACGCTGCGATTCGCAATGAATGAAACCGCAGCGCTGAACCAGCTCAACGCCTGGGGCGGCCAGCCGTTGCCGCTCTCCGCCTCGGCTTGGCACATGGATACGCTTTTCGTGCGCCTGTCCGGATCCACATCGGCGGTCGAAGCGGCGGCCGCCAGGCTCGGCGGTCAGGCGATCGATCCCGGCGTCGCAGCGCAGTTCTGGCACGGGCTGCGCGAGCAGACCGATCCGTTCTTTTCCGGCGATCTGCCACTTTGGCGCCTGTCGGTTCCCTCCCCTGCGGCAGCAGTCGAACTGGGGACTGACCAGCTGGTCGAATGGGGTGGCGCGCTGCGTTGGATTCGCTCGACGCGCTCGACCGCGGAAATTCGCGCGCGGGCACACAGTCTGGGCGGTCATGCCACGCTGTTTCGAGGCGGTGATCGCACGCAGGGCGTCTTCACGCCATTAGCCCCCGGAATCGCCGCGATACATCAGCGCTTGCGCGCGCAATTCGATCCGGCCGGAATTTTCGATTCCGGGCGCATGTATCCAGAAGGCCAAAATGCAAATCACGCTCGCTGATTTTGTCAGGGATACGCCGGAAGGCGAGCAGGCCGAGGCCATCCTGCGCAAATGCGTGCACTGTGGATTCTGTACGGCGACTTGTCCGACCTATCAGCTGCTCGGCGATGAACTCGATGGACCGCGCGGGCGCATTTACCTGATCAAGCAGGTGCTCGAAGGTGTCGAGCCTACGTTAAGCACGCAACAGCATCTGGACCGCTGTCTGACCTGCCTGAGCTGCGAGACCACCTGTCCGTCCGGTGTGCAGTTCGGCCGACTGATCGATATTGGTCGCCATGTCGTGGATGCAAAGGTGCCGCGCTCGCCGAGCTCTCGGGCTTGGCGCACGCTCGTGAAGGAACTCTGCGCCGGCCCGTGGTTTGCGCCGGCACTGCGGCTCGGACGCGCGCTGCGACCGTTGCTGCCGCCCAAACTAAAGAACAAGATATTGCCGCGGCAAGCCGCCGGCGCCTGGCCGAATCGCCGACACGCGCGCAAGATGCTGCTGCTCGCCGGCTGTGTACAGCCGAGCATGATCCCGAATATCAACGCCGCGACCGCGCGTGTTTTCGACACGCTCGGCATCGAATTGATCGTGCCTCCTGTGGCGGCCTGCTGTGGTGCCATCCGTCATCACATGAACGATCAGCCGGGCGCACTGGTGGACGCGAGGCGCAATATCGACGCCTGGTGGCCGCACATTGCAGCGGGGGCGGAGGCGATCGTCATGAACGCATCCGGCTGCGGGGCGATGGTGCGCCAATACGCGTATCTGCTGCGGCACGACGCCATCTATGCCAGCAAGGCCGCGCGCGTGAGTGAGCTGACCCGCGACCTCGCCGAGCTTTTGCCGCCGCTGCTGGCGCCGCGGCTTGAGATGCTGGCCGCAAGTAAGCGGGAGCGTGTCGCCTTCCATCCGCCGTGCACTCTGCAGCACGCTCAGAATGTGCGTGGGGTGGTTGAAGCGCTGCTGAGCGCACTCGGTGCGCAAGTTTTACCATTCAAGGACAGCCATTTGTGCTGCGGCTCGGCAGGCACCTATTCCGTGCTGCAGCCAGAGCTGGCCAACCGCCTGCGTGACCGAAAGCTGGAGGCGCTGATGGCCGCCCGGCCGGACACGATCCTGTCGGCCAATGCGGGATGCATTGCACACCTGGCCGGTACCGCGCCCGTTACGGTGCAGCACTGGATCGAATGGGTGGATGCACGGCTGGTGAGCTGAGCCGCCGGGGATGTGAATTCCCCATCATATGTCAGGCCGCAGACACGATCCTCGTTCCCGGCTATGACATGGATTTTGCTACAATTAGAGAGCCCGATCCGGGCCCCCGACCGCGCGGTAACTTCTTGAGCTGCAGCAATGATCAGTCAAATCCACAGCATCATTGAGCGCTTTCGCGCTCAACCGGGTCCGCTTCTGCTGGTGCTGCATGCGATCCAGGACGAATTGGGCTATATCCCCCCGGAAGCGCAAACTCTCGTTGCGCAGGGACTGAATCTCTCGCGCGCCGAAGTGCATGGCGTCGTCACGTTTTATCATTACTTTCGTCACTCGCCCCCGGGACGACACGTCGTGCAGCTGTGCCGCGCAGAAGCGTGCCAGTCGATGAACGCCGATAAACTGGCGGCGCACGCCCATCAGGCCCTCGGAATTGGCTTTCACGAGACCACGGCTAACGGTGAGTTTTCGCTGGAGCCGGTGTATTGCCTCGGCAACTGCGCCTGCTCTCCAGCGATGATGATTGACGGCCAACTGTACGGCCGCGTCACCAACGCGCGCTTTGATGAGTTGCTGGCCGAGCAACAGCAGGAATCATGAGCACGACACTCTTCGTGCCCAAGGATGCCGCCGCGCTATCGGTGGGTGCGGACAAGGTGGCACGGGCGATCGCCGAGCAGGCGCAGGCGCGCTCCATTGCAGTGCAGATCAAACGCAATGGCTCGCGGGGACTGTTGTGGCTTGAGCCGCTGATCGAGGTGGAAACGGCGGACGGGCGTATAGCCTACGGACCGGTCAGCGTCGCCGATGTGCCCGGTTTGTTCGAGGCCGGTTTTCTCCAGGGCGGTGCACATGCGCTGCAACATGGCGTGACCGAACAGATTCCATATTTCAAGAGCCAGCAGCGGCTCACATTTGCGCGCGTGGGGGTCATTGAGCCGACCAATTTGGCGGACTATCTCGCCCACGACGGCTATCGCGGCTTGCGGCAAGCCTTGCAGATGAGTCCGGCGCAGATCGTGCAGACCGTGACCGACTCCGGTTTGCGCGGCCGCGGCGGCGCGGCGTTTCCGACCGGGATCAAATGGAAGACCGTGCTCGATGCACCCGCGCCGCAAAAGTACGTGACCTGCAATGCCGACGAAGGCGACTCGGGCACGTTTGCCGATCGCATGCTCATGGAAGGCGATCCCTTCGCCTTGATCGAAGGCATGACGATTGCCGGCGTCGCGGTCGGCGCGACGCGGGGCTTCATCTATCTGCGTGCCGAATACCCTCACGCGCACCGGACCTTGAACGAGGCGATTGCCGTGGCGTACGGCGCGGGCTATCTCGGCGCGAACGTCCTGGGCAGCGGCCACCGATTCGATCTAGAAGTGCGGCTCGGTGCCGGCGCCTATATCTGTGGTGAAGAGACTTCGATGCTCGAGAGCCTGGAAGGTCGTCGCGGCGAAGTGCGCGTGCGACCGCCCTTACCGGCCATCAAGGGCCTGTTCGGCATGCCGACCATAGTCAACAACGTGATCTCATTGGCGAGCGTACCGATCATCCTGGACAAGGGCGCCAAGTTTTATCAGGACTTCGGCACCGGCAAGTCGCGCGGTACCCTGCCGATACAACTGGCGGGCAATCTCAAGCGGGGCGGTTTGGTCGAACGCGCATTCGGTGTCAGCTTGCGCGAGTTGCTGTACGACTACGCTGACGGAGCGGCCTCTGGGCGGCCGCTACGCACGGTGCAGATTGGAGGTCCC
>CABEAX010000277.1_pt1 | contig 15342 bp, 15 predicted proteins | sample 3422171 | NCBI WGS metagenome assembly CABEAX01 (sample SAMEA5534326, study PRJEB31848) | metagenome | biome: tundra; feature: field; material: soil | place: USA | collected 2013-05 | depth 0.15 m | reverse complement strand
CCATTCGGCCTTTGAGGCAGCTCACGAGCATGATCAGGGACACACGCTATGTGCTCGCGAAGCTGGCCTGGATGCGTGCCGAGAAAATCTGGCCGAACGGCCCCAGGTATCTGTGGACCGATGCCTTTGGCGTCATCCTGCTCGCCTCGCTCTACACGGAACTGGGGGAGCGAGGATATCTCGACCAGGCGGAGTGGGTTGTTGCTGAAGTCGAACGCGTGCTTGGACGCCCCCGCGGCATTCGAATCGGCGAAGCCCCTGACCGCGATGGCCAGTATTTCCATTACCTGTCCATGTGGCTGTATGCACTCTGCGTCCTCGGCCGTCATCTTCCGGAATACAAACGCAAGGGGGTGGCGCTCGTGCGCGCTATTCATGATGCCTTCGTCGTGCCGAGCCGTGGCGTCGTCTGGAAGATGAACGAGGACTTGAGTGGCCCATATCCGGGCACCGGGTTCGGCGCACTCGATGCTTTTGACGGTTACGTGGCCTACCGGCTCCTTGATGAGCAGACGCTGTCGCGGGAAATCGACGATATGCGCCTGCTCATCGATCGATCAGCTCCTGATCTTGTGATCACTCAGGATCTGGGCCTCGGCATGATGCTGTGGATGACCCAATTCTTTCCCGAAGAGAGCTGGGCGAAGAGCCAAAAGACGCGTTGCCTGGCCATGTTGGACCGGATGTGGATGCAGGATGGCTATTTTTGCCGCGAGCCCGGCATGCGCGGTGTCAAGTTTGCTTTCACGAATTACGGTGTCTCGGTCGGATTGCAAGCAGTGAACACGATGCCAGAGCGGGTCCGGCGCCTCAATTTATTTTTCGACGCCTACCGTTCAGGAGACGAGTACGATCGGCAAGCCATTACCCACGTCATGGCCTGCAGCTCATATTTTCCGGGCTACCTCTTGCAAAGCTTTGGCTGACAGGGCAAGACATGCCGGGACCGCTGTGGATTCCAGACGCTAGGCCTAAAGTGGCATGCGGACAATAGGTAATGTCCACCGCCTAGGCACCAACAATTCCATCGAGCTATCGCAGTAGGTATTGATCGTAATTCGTAAGGGCCGCACGCCGCGCTACTATCGCTGAAGCCGTCATCAGGTGGCCGATAGTTTAGTGGAGTGCAGATCGTGAACCATCTCCCAGTCAACCAGGCAAGACTGCTCATCACGTGCGAGGGCCTGCAGGCGCTCATTGATGCGCTCGCCGGTCGTGGCTACGAGGTGCTCGGCCCCGCCGTGCGGGACGGCGCCATTGTCTATGACACCATTACGCGCGTTGCGGAATTGCCGGCCGGCTGGACGGATCATCAGGACGCGGGACGCTATCGCCTTGAGCGTCGCGACGATGGTGCATTATTCGGTTTTGCGGTCGGCCCGCAATCCTGGAAGCGATTCCTGCATCCGCCGGTCGAAACCCTGTGGACGATGCGCCAGGGTGATGAGGGTGTGACGATTTCAAGCGCTGCCACGACGGTTCCCAAATTGGCGTTCCTGGGCGTGCGAGCCTGCGAGATTCACGCCATCGCGATCCAGGATCGGGTGTTCCGCGAGGGACCCTATCCGGACACGGCCTACGCGATGCGACGGCAGGATGCCTTCATCGTTGCGGTCAATTGCGCGCAGGCAGGAGGAACTTGCTTCTGCGTCTCGATGCAGACGGGGCCGAAGGCGAGCTCGGGCTTCGATCTAGCCCTGACCGAGCTGCTCGACGGCGACAGCCACCATTTCCTGGTCGAGGTCGGCAGCGACGCCGGATGATGCGGTACCCGCTCGAGCAGCTCAGCGCCGGCGTCGGACGCACAACGGGCGGCCGCCGAAGCGGTGGTCGCACGCGCGGCAAGCCAGATGGGGCGGAGCCTGGACACCGACGGCATCAAGCAACTCCTGCAGAGCAATCTGGACCATCCGCGTTGGGATGAAGTCGCCCAGCGCTGCCTGAGCTGCGGCAATTGCACCATGGTTTGTCCGACCTGCTTTTGCACGACGGTGGAGGATCACAGCGATCTGACCGGGACTTCCGCCGAGCGGGTGCGCAAGTGGGACTCCTGCTTCACCATGGACTTCTCATACCTCCATGGCGGCAGCGTGCGGTCGACGGCCCGTTCACGCTACCGGCAATGGATGACCCACAAGCTCGCGAGTTGGTTCGATCAATTCGGCACTTCAGGCTGTGTCGGCTGTGGCCGCTGCATCACGTGGTGCCCAGTGGGCATCGACATCACGCAGGAAGCTGCCGCCATCCGCTCAAGCCCGAATGCGCACAAGGGAGAGCAGCATGGAGAGTCTTGAGCACATCCTGGCGGAGCATGCTTTCTTTGCCGGCTTCTCTGTCGAGCACAGCCAGCTCGTGACGGGCTGTGCTCGCAATCATCGCTACGATGCCGGCGAGTACCTGTTTCGCGAGGGCGGGGCCGCCAACGAGTTTTTCCTGATCCGCCACGGCCAGGTGGCGCTGGAGATCGTCTCGCCCGGGCATACACCGATCGTGTTTGCAACGCTCGGCGAGGGGGAAGTCGTCGGTGCCTCCTGGCTGGTCCCACCCTATCGCTGGATGTTCGACGCGCGCGCCGTGGTGCTGACGCGGGCGATCGGTATCGACGCCGCATGTCTGCGCGGCAAGTGCGAGGCGGACCATGATCTTGGCTATGAGATGATGAAGCGATTTCTACCGATCCTGGTGCAGCGGCTTCACGCGACGCGGCTGCAGATTCTCGACGTCTACGGCAAGCGTTGATATGGCCGCACCGCAGGCCGAGCCCTTCGTCCCGCAGCTCTATCGGGTCGGTCGAGTACGCCGCGAGCTCGCCGATACCATGACTCTGGAGCTTGCGCCGTTGGCCGGTCCGCGGCCGACTTTCGAGCCCGGACAGTTCAACATGCTGTATGCCTTCGGCGTCGGCGAGGTGGCCATCAGCATCAGTGGCGCAGCAGATGCGACCAGCTTCGTCCACACCATCCGCGAGGTCGGCGCCGTCAGCACAGCGATCGCGCAACTCAAAGCAGGAGCCATGATCGGCCTGCGCGGGCCGTACGGCACCAGCTGGCCGGTCGTGTCATCGCAAGGAGCAGACGTGGTCTTTGTGGCGGGCGGCCTCGGCCTGGCGCCGCTGCGTCCCGCGATCTACCATGTCCTGGCCAACCGGGGTCGCTATGGCCGTGTGGTCATTCTCGTGGGCAGCCGTAACCCCAAGGACATGCTGTATCGCCACGAATTGGAGCAGTGGCGTCAACATCTCGACGTGGACATCGAAGTGACCGTCGACCACGCGGATGCCGACTGGCATGGTAACGTGGGCGTGGTCCCGGCACTGATCCGCCGTGTGGCTTTAGACCCTGACGATACCGTCGCGCTGATCTGCGGACCGGAAGTGATGATGCGATTCACGGTGAACGCGCTGCGCGAGGCGGGCGTTTTGCCCGACCGGATCTATCTTTCGATGGAGCGCAACATGAAATGCGCCATCGGTCTGTGTGGTCACTGCCAGTTCGGACCCGCCTTCGTCTGCAAGGACGGTCCGGTGATGCGCTTCGACAAGATCGCCGAGATCCTCGCCGTGCGGGAGATCTGACATGAGTGAGCGCAAGCGCCCGCGACTCGCAGTGTGGAAATTTGCCTCGTGCGACGGCTGTCAGCTGTCTTTGCTCGACTGCGAGGATGAACTCCTGACACTCGCGGCTGCGGTGCAGATCGCCAATTTTCCTGAAGCCTCGAGCGCAATCGAGGACGGCCCGTATGACCTGTCGCTGGTGGAGGGGTCGATCACCACGGCGCATGACGCGGAACGCATCCTCAAGGTGCGGCGGCAATCAAAGCATCTGGTCACGATCGGCGCCTGCGCCACCACCGGCGGCATTCAGGCTCTGCGCAATTTCGCCGACGTGAACGACTTCATCGCCGCCGTTTACGCCTCGCCCCAATATATCAAGACCCTAGCGACCTCGACGCCGATTTCGGCGCACGTGCCAGTGGATTTCGAGTTGCAGGGATGCCCGATCAACAAGGCACAACTCATCGAGGTGATTTGCGCCTTCCTGGCCGGGCGCAAGCCGGCGATTGCTGCCCACAGCGTTTGTATCGAATGCAAGCAAAAGGGCACGGTATGCGTGATGGTGCAAGGCACGCCGTGCATGGGTCCCGTCACGCATGCGGGCTGCGGCGCAATTTGCCCCTCGTTCCGGCGCGGCTGCTATGGCTGCTACGGCCCGATGGAAACCCCGAACACTGCAGCGCTGGCGCACGAATGGCAGGCATTGGGGGCCGCACCGCGCGACCTGCGACGCGCCTTTCGCAGCTTCAACGCTGCCGCCCAGCCGTTTCTGAGCGAGAGCGAGGCCCATGGCGACTAAGACGATTCGCGTCGACTGCCTCACGCGCGTCGAGGGCGAAGGCGCGCTCGATCTTCAGATCAGCGCCGGCCGGGTCACCTCGGCACAGCTCAACATCTTCGAGCCGCCGCGCTTCTTCGAGGCATTTCTGCGCGGACGCGGTTATGCTGAAATCCCGGACATCGTGGCGCGCATCTGCGGCATCTGTCCGATCGCGTATCAAATGAGCGCGGTGCATGCGATCGAGAACGCGTTTGGCGTCATGGTGGACGGACAACTGCGCGCGCTGCGACGGCTGATTTATTGCGGTGAATGGATCGAGAGTCATGCGCTGCATGTGGTGATGCTGCACGCGCCAGATTTCCTCGGCTTCCCCGATGCAATCCAGATGGCACGCGAACATGGCGACGTGGTGCACAGCGGGCTGGCCTTGAAGAAGACTGGCAACGAGCTGATGCGCGTGCTCGGGGGGCGCGAGATTCACCCCGTCAACGTCAAGGCCGGCGGGTTCTATCGGGCTCCGAGCCGCGCTGAACTGGCGCCGGTTGCCGAAAACCTCGCGCGCGCGCAGGAACTTGCGGTGAGCCTCGTGCGCTGGGTCGCGGCTTTTCCGTTCCCGCAATTCGAGCAGGACTACGAGTTCGTCGCGCTGCGACATCCGGAGGAATATCCGTTCAACGAGGGACGGCTCGTCTCGAATCGTGATATCGATATCGACATCGCCGACTACGAGACGCAGTTCGAGGAACGGCATGTCGCGCATTCAACCGCGCTGCACTCGGTTGTGAAGCGCCGAGGCCCCTATCTGGTCGGGCCCCTCGCACGCTATGCACTCAATTTCGATCGCCTGCCGGCGTCGGTGCAAGCCCTCGCCCGCGAAGCCGGGCTCGGTCCGGTGTGCCGCAATCCTTTTCAGAGCATCATCGTGCGAGCGCTCGAGATCGTCTACGCCTGCGCCGAGGCGCTCAGGCTGATCGCGGCCTACGAGCCGCCGGCGCTCGCCGCGCTGCCGGTCGAGCCGCGTGCCGGCACCGGCTTCGGCTGCACGGAGGCCCCGCGCGGCATCTGCTGGCACCGCTACGAGTTCGATGCCGAGGGTACGATCCGCGCGGCGCGCATCGTGCCACCGACCTCGCAGAATCAACCGAGCATCGAGGCGGACCTGGCGGCGGTCGCCACGTCAGTACTGGACCAGCCTGATGAGTTCATCCGCGATCGCTGCGAGCAGACCATTCGCAATTACGATCCCTGCATTTCGTGCTCGACGCATTTCCTCAAGCTGTCCATACACCGAGCATGACCGCGGCTGGCGATCAGGGCGTGTCGCCGCGCAAGGTGCTCGTGATCGGTCTGGGCAACCCGGATCGTGGCGACGACGGTATTGGTGCGATGGTTGCCCACGACCTCGTCGGCAGGGTGCCGACCGCCGTCGTGGTGATCGCGCGGCGCGGCGATATGTTGTCCCTGATCGAGGACTGGGTCGGCTTCGACGTACTCGTGTGTATTGATGCCGCGGCGCCCTTCGGTGTCCCGGGCCGCATCCACCGGATCGATTTGAACTCGGATGAGTTGCCGAGGAGCGTCAGGTTCATCTCGAGCCACGCCTTGGGCCTCGCCGAGGTGATCGAGCTGGCACGCACGCTGCAGCTCGCGCCGCGAAAGGTCATCGTGTATGCCGTTGAAGGTGGCTCGTTCGACAGCGGCGTGCCGTTGACGCCCGCAGTCGCTGCCGCAGTGCGCGTGGTCGCGGATCGGGTTGTGGCCGAGGTCGGTCTCGCAAATACAGGCCAATCAAGCCGCGCATTGAGTGACCTGGACTAAGGCGTACAGTGGTCGCATTAGACGGAGGCAGTCCAATGGAACGTGGGGAGTACGTACGGAAGTTCCCGTACCACTGCAAGACGTGCGAGGGGTGGGGAATTTTAAAGGGATATAGCCCCATCTTTACAATCAGCGAGTGTGAGTGCTTTAAGGAGAAGACCTGTCCGCGATGCGGAACACCGCATGCTCTTGACGACTCGGTTCGGTGCGAGGCTTGCGGGTGGGATGTGGACGACGAGGACCGCGGCCTTAATGGAGGCTAGCCAAGCTCGCCACCAGGATTTCTACCGAGAACCTAGATTCTCTTCGAGAAAACCGCTTTAACTAATTGTTTCATAAATGTATTTAACCTAAAGAAACGGATCAAAAAATACCCTGCCAAATGGCTGTTAACGTCTCGATTTACTTAGCGCCGACCGATGCTGGCACGCGCGAGCGAAACGCGCTAGCGTGCACAGCTCGACACCGCCCATCTCCGGCACACCGCCCGCACCAGGAGCGGCGCCACGAATACCCGCACTCCCATCCCCGACGATAGCGCACGACCGCGCCGGCGACGTATCGGCGCCCTGCTGCTCGTCGTTGTCGCTGTCGTCGTGCTCGGCAGCGGTGCAGTGCTGTCGTACTACGTCGACGCTCTCTGGTTCGACTCGCTGGGATACGCTTCTGTGTTCTGGACCAGACTTAACCTCCAGGCCGCGATTTTTGGCGCCTTCGCCCTCATTACGTTCCTGACGGTCAACGGCGTGTTCCTGGCCATTAAGCCCGGTCGGTTTGATGAAATCATCGGCGGCAAGATTCTCATCAATCGACAATGGGTGCAGTTGCCTATTGAGCCGATCCTCAAACTGCTCGCGCTCGGCCTGGCGATCGTGAGTGCGGTCGTGGTCGGTGCCAGCATGATGGGTAGCTGGACCACGTTGGCGCTGTTCTGGCACGCGCCACAGGACACCGGGACCCTCGACCCTATCTTCGGCAAGCCCCTGGGCTTCTACCTGTTTACGCTGCCGGTCTGGCAACTCATCGCCGGCTGGCTGCAGGCATTGACCGTGATCGCCTGCCTGATCGCCGCCGTGTTTGTTCTCGCCACCTCACGCGCGCGTGGCTTGATCGAGCGCGGCTTTGGCGCGGCGCAGACCAGACTCTGGCGCGGTCTGTCGATCAGCATCGCCGCGTTGCTGACGATTATGGCGGTACGCGAGTATCTGGGCCGCTTTGAGCGTCTGTTCCAGGACCAAACCATCTTCGCCGGTGTGACCTTCACCGACGCTCACGTCAACCTGGCCGGCATGCTGGTCATCTGCGGCGCGCTATTCACGGGTGCCATGATCGCGGCCATCTGCGCGGTCCTGGCACCACGGCCGCGATGGCTGCTTCTATCCGTCGCTCCCGCTGTGGTCTGCTACGTGGGCGTCGGCCTCATCGCCTGGTACGTCAGCAACTTCATCGTCAAGCCGAACCAACTGGTGCGAGAGCGGCCCTTCATCGAACACAATATCGAGATGACGCGGCGCGCCTACGCGCTCGATCGCATCGAGCCGCACCCGTTTCCCGCCGACGCCGGCGTCGAGGCGCTGGACGCAGCGAACAATCAGGCCACGCTCGAGAACATACGGCTGTGGGATTCGCGCGCGTTGCAGGACACGCTGCGCCAGATTCAGGAAATCAGAACCTACTACGACTTTCCCGATATCGACATCGATCGCTATATGGTCGCAGGGTCCGTGCGCCAGATGATGCTGGCCGCGCGCGAACTCAACGTGGACAAGCTGCCGGAAAGCAGCCGAAACTGGATCAACGAGAAGCTGATCTACACGCACGGCTACGGCGTCACCATGAATCCGGTGAATGGCTTCACGCCGGAAGGCTTGCCGACGCTCGTCCTGAGCAACATGCCGATACAGAGCACCATTCCGGGCCTGACGGTCGGGCGGCCGGAGATCTATTTCGGCGAGCTGACGAACACCGACGTCTACGTCAAGACGCGCCAGAAAGAATTCAACTATCCGCAGGGCGACAGCAACAATCTGACCTCGTACGAGGGCAGCGGCGGCATACGCCTGGGTGGATTCCTCCGCCGTACGCTAATTGCCCTTGATCGCGGCGACCTGACAAAGCTTCCCTTCAGCGACGACGTGAGCTCGGAGAGTCGCTTGCTGATGCGTCGCAACCTGCGCGAACGCGTGCAAGAGCTCGCGCCGTTTCTCACCTTCGATCCGGACGCGTACGTCGTGGTCGGCGAGGACGGCAAAATCTACTGGCTCATGGACGCTTTCACAACGTCCAATACCTACCCGTATGCGCGCCGTTACCGGCTCAGCGGCGAGCCGATCAACTACATCCGCAACAGCGTGAAGATCGTGATCGACGCCTACACCGGCGCGACCACGTTCTATGTGTTCGACCTACAGGATCCGATCATCGCCGCGTATCGCGCCATCTTCCCCGCACTGTTCGCGGACGCATCGGCAATGCCGGCCGCCTTGCGAGTACATGTGCGCTACCCCGAGCTGCTGTTGCAGGTGCAGGCCGTGGTCTACGGCCTCTATCACATGACCAATCCCGACGTGTTCTACAACCGCGAGGATCTGTGGACCGTCGCCACCGAAGTGGCTACCACCGAACAACGCCAAATGGTCATGGAGCCGAATTTCGTGCTCATGACGCTGCCTGGCGAACGCGCGACCGAGTTCGTCGAAATCCTCCCGTTCACGCCCGCCAATCGCAACAACCTGATCGGCTGGATCGCCGGCCGCAGCGACCGGGAACACTACGGCCAGACAGTGGTCTACGACTTCCCTAAGACCAAGCTGATCGACGGGCCCCTGCAGATTGAGGCGCGCATCGACCAGAACGCGCAATTGTCGGGACAGCTGACGTTGTGGAACCAGCAGGGCTCACACGTGCGCCGCGGCAGCCTCATCGTCATACCGATCGGGCGAGCGCTGCTCTACGCCGAGCCCATTTACCTGCAAGCCGATCGCAGTCCGATGCCCGAACTGCGGTTGGTGGTACTCGCGGTGCAGGACCGGCTCGCTTACGGCCCGACCTTCGAAGCGGCGATGGCAGCTCTCTTCGGCCGAGCAGCCTCCACCGTCAGCGCGCAGGCATCGGCGGCGCCTGCTGCCTCACCGGCCGCACCCGGGCCGACAGCCAGCGCTGCCACCCTCACGGGCGCAGGGGCCGGGCCAGGCGCACGGGCGGAAGACCTCAATGCCCTGATCAACGAGGCGGCGCGGGACCTGTCCGATTACCAGCAACTCACCGCCGCCGGCAAGCTCGGTGAGGCCGGACAGAAATTGGAAGAATTGAAGAACAAGCTCGCGGAACTCCAGCGCCGTCGTCAATGATGCAGAACTCGTGATGCAATCCCTGACGTTGGTCAGGCGAATTCTTCTCGGGGCAGGCGAACCGTAAATTCGCTGCCTTGCGCTCGTCGCACGCATGGCAACAAGGATCGGCAGTGCCCAGCAACAAACTATCGACCTATCGCGCCAAGCGCGACTTCCGACAGACATCGGAGCCGAAAGGCTCCAAGGGAACGAGTACGTCAAAGCGCTTGCGTTTCGTGATCCAGAAGCATGCGGCGCGACGACTCCACTATGATTTGCGACTTGAGCTCGACGGGGTCTTCAAATCCTGGGCCGTGACCCGGGGCCCATCCCTGGATCCGGCCGATAAGCGTCTCGCGGTCGAAGTCGAGGACCATCCGCTCGACTACGGTGACTTCGAGGGCACCATACCGCAGGGACAATATGGCGGTGGCACGGTGCAATTGTGGGACCGCGGCTACTGGGAACCGTTGCCCGGCACCAGTGCGCGGGATGCACTCAAAGCCGGCCAGCTCAAATTCACTCTGGAAGGCCAGCGATTGCACGGCGGCTGGGTATTGGTGCGCATGCGCGACCACCGAGGCTCGGGTAAGCGGACCAATTGGCTTCTGATCAAGCACCGCGACGAGGCTGCGGATAGCGCACGCGCCAGCGCACTGCTGAGCGAGGACCGTTCGATCGCTTCCGGACGCAGCATGGCAAAAATCGCCGCGGGTCAGGGCAAGGGCCCGAAACCCTTCATGCTGGCAACGCAGCGAAGCGCAAGGCCGGATGCGCTCTGGCAATCCAAGGAAGCGGCGGCCGACCGAGCACCGGTCGCCAAGAGCGGTTCCGCCAAGACCAGCCCGATGCCCCAGTTCATCCAGCCGCAGTTGTGCACCCTGGTTGAGCGACCGCCGGCCTCCCAGAGCTGGGTTCACGAAATTAAATTGGACGGCTATCGCCTGCAGTTGCGCGTGGAACAGCGCAAGGCCGCGCTGCGCACGCGCAACGGACTGGAATGGACGGCCAAGTTTCCTGAGATCGCGCGCGCCGCACAGTCCCTGCCCGACTGTATCGTGGACGGCGAAGTCGTAGCGCTCGATGCCCATCGGGTGCCGAGCTTTGCAGACCTGCAGGCGGCCCTATCGGATCACCAGACCGGGCAGTTGACCTTTTTTGGCTTCGATCTGCTGTTTCTGAAGGGCGAGGATCTCAGGAATCTGCCGTTATCGGTGCGCAAACAGCGACTCAGTGCGATGCTCGATCGCCTTGGCGCGGAGGCAATCCGCTACTTGCAACACTTTGAGGCGAAGGCCGATGCGGTACTGACTTCGGCCTGCCGCATGTCGCTGGAGGGAATCGTGTCAAAGCGCCTGAATGCGTCGTACATCTCGGGACGCACCGGTGCCTGGACCAAGGCCAAATGTCGTGCGGGACACGAAGTGGTCATCGGCGGCTATACCACGCGGGACGGACTGCCGAGATCTTTGCTGGTTGGGGTCAATCGCGACGATCACCTGGTGTATGTCGGGCGCGTCGGGACCGGATTCGGCCAGCGCGTCGTCGCGACGCTGCTGCCGCGTCTCAAGGCCGCGGCCTCCAAGACCAGCCCCTTTGGCGGTGATGGGGCGCCGCCCGCCGAGCAGAACGTGCGTTGGGTCAAGCCGCAGTTGGTTGCCGAGATCGAATTTGCCGGCTGGACCGAATCGGGCATGGTGCGTCAGGCTGCGTTCAAAGGCCTGCGCGAAGATAAGCCCGCAAGCAGCGTACAGGCGGAGCGGCCATCGAAACTTCGGCGCACCGATGCGCCGGCGCTTCGCGCCGATTCCAATCGTAAGCGCCGCCCAAGCTCAGCATCGGCGGCGCAGAGCGGCGCAGGCACGGTTATGGGTCTGCAGATCTCCCAGCCCGACAAGAGCTTGTGGCCCGATGCCGGCGACGGCCGACCGGTCAGCAAGCTCGAATTGGCGCAGTACTATGAGACGGTCGGCGACTGGATGATCGGGCACATTGCCGGGCGCCCCTGCTCGCTGGTTCGAGCGCCGGACGGAATCGGCCGCCAACGTTTTTTCCAGCGCCACGCGATGCCCGGCCAGTCGAATCTGTTCGATCTGGTCACGGTCAGCGGCGATCGCAAGCCCTACCTCGAAATCAACCGCGTCGAGGCTCTGATTGCCGCCGCACAGAGCGCGGCGCTCGAACTGCATCCCTGGAACTGCGCTGAGCATGAGCCCGACGTGCCCGGCCGGCTGGTATTCGATCTCGATCCCGCACCCGACCTCGCCTTCAGCGCGGTCATCGCGGCTGCGATCGAGCTGCGCGAGCGCCTCGAAGCGGTCGGTCTGCAAAGTTTTTGCAAAACCACCGGTGGCAAAGGCCTGCACCTGGTCACGCCTCTATTGGGTAGCCGCGACCGGCTCGACTGGCCCGCCGCCAAGACTTTTGCCCAGGCCATCTGCGTACACATGGCGGCGGACAGTCCCGAACGCTTCCTGACGACCATGGCAAAGAAGGCGCGCACCGGCCGGATCTTTCTCGATTACTTACGCAACGATCGCATGGCCACCGCGGTCGCACCGCTCTCCCCGCGCGCGCGTGAGGGGGCCACGGTATCGATGCCGCTGCTGTGGTCGCAGGTTCGCGCAGACCTCGATCCCCAGCGCTTTACGCTGCGCACGGCCCCTGCACTGCTCGTGCGAACAAAGCCGTGGAGCGACTACGCCAAAGCGGCGCAGTCGCTGCGCGCCGCCATCACGCGATTTACGCAAGCGGGAAACGCCTCGCCGGCGCCGGTGACCAAGAACGCTCGCCGCAGCCCGAAGGCCACTCGCCGTAGCCGTCGACTCCCTTGATGCCTAATTTATTCACTTTCGTGTCGAGCTCGGGCAGCATGCTGGTCGGGTTGACGATTCTGCCGAACGCGAATGCTCGCAACGGCGGTGTATTATCGCCGTCAGCTGTCGGCGAATCGTTGGTATCCATTGGCGGCCTGTGTCAACCAACTTGGGCGCACCCAACGTGCGGCAGCTGGCACAGCAGTTGCCGCTTGCCGTGAACCGATTTCTCAAGAGCGGGGAATACCGTGGCGAAACCGATCTGGAACGGCGCTATTTCATTTGGTCTTCTGAACGTCCCGGTGCAGATCTACTCTGGCGAGCGCACGGTTGATCTGCACTTTCGGATGCTCGATAGCCGCGACCGCAAGCCCATCCGCTACGAGCGTGTCAACGCCGACACCGGTGAGGAGGTGGCATGGAAGGACATCGTCAAAGCCTTCGAATATAAGAAGGGCAGCTATGTCGTCATTCCCGAGCAGGAATTACGAGCCGCGGCTCCGGAAGCTACAGAGACCGTAGCCATCGAAGTGTTCGTCGACCGCGACGCCATCAGCCCGACGTATTTCGAGAAACCCTACATCCTCGTACCGGGCAAGAGGGCGGAAAAGGGCTATGTGCTGCTGCGCGAGACCCTTAAGAAGACCGGACGCGTGGGCATCGGCAAAGTGGTAATTCGGACGCGGCAGTATCTGTGCGCCCTGATGCCGCAAGACCACGCCCTATTGCTTAATCTAATGCGCTTCCCGCAGGAACTGGTGCAGCCGGATCAATTCAAGCTTCCTTGCCGCAAGCCAGCGGACTATCGGATCTCGGCGCGCGAGCTCGACATGGCATCACAGCTGATTGAATCCATGACGGCGCCGTGGAACCCGGCCGCCTTTCGCGACGATTTCCGGGACAAACTGCATAAATTCGTTGAACAGCGTGTTGCCAAAGCGAGCGGCGGTAAGCTGCACGATACCGAGCCAACTCCGGCGCCCAAGGGTGCCACCAATGTCGTGGATTTCGTCGCGCTGCTCAAGAAAAGCCTGGCGGCCAAAGGCCACAGCGCGCCTGCCCGATCAAGCGGCCCTGGACATCGTCGCACCCCATCGGCCAAGCGCCGCGCCGGTTAACTGTCAATGCGGCATGCTGCGGCGGTCCTTGTCCACATCTGCGCAGAAGCTTTGGGATCATCGCAATCGACTGTTTTACACTGCACATATCAGATCGATTGTGATTCTCGGCAGGCTATGCCATCGCAAGCGCAGGGATGATCGGCGGTTCGCTCATGTGCTGGCGGGTTCAGACCTACAGACTTTAGAAAAGCGTAAGATGGCGGCCAGAGGGGTATGGTGGCCCGACCACTGCACCTCCAAACCTAAAATTGCAGGGGTGAGAGATGGCTACAAAGAAGGGATCATCGGGCATCTATCGCGTCACCGAGATCATCGGAACCAGCACGGTATCTTGGGAGGAAGCGGCCAAAACTGCCGTCGAAACCGCATCCAAGACGCTGCGTGATCTGCGCGTGGCTGAAATCGTCAAGCTCGACCTGAAAGTCGATGGCGGCAAAATCGTCGCCTACCGCGCGCGCGTCGCGTTGTCGTTCAAATACGAAGCGTAGGTGCGCCAGGCGGCCAGCTTGCCACCTGACAGTAGCGATGAGATGGTCGGGGAGCGCGCCGCTAAGGCGAGATTGTGGTGCTTTGCAGTTCGATGCGCTTACGGGCCGGTATGCACCATATGTCGAGCGGTGCGCGACGGCCACGCAGTTCATAACGCGGCAGTTGCAGGAAGGCAATTGGCTCCGGCTTGGGCTCGGTCATGGAGGTCTTCGGTGAGCGCGCGTCCATCGCCGCCGCCACGGTGCACGAAAAGAGTACCTCTCCGGCACGAGCCCGTCCGCACAGCCGCGCGGCCACATTCGCGGTATCGCCTACTAAAGTGAGCACGCGCCGGCCCGGCGGTCCGAACGAGGCCAGTGCCACCTCGCCCAAATGTACGCCGATGCCTACGCCGGCTTCGATGTGCGACTCGCGCCGCCAACGCTCGGCCAGGGACTCGAAACGCGCGAGCATGGCGCATCCGGCCGCAAGGGCCTCCTGCGTACCATCCTCACGCGTATCGGAGACGCCGAATCCGGCCATCAGCGAATCTCCGGCGGTGTGAAACACCTGCCCGCCGTGCATTTCCACAACGCTCGTCAGCACGCCGAAGAACTCCTCGAGCAAGTTGGCCAAAAAGGCGGGTGCGAGCTGCTCGGCCATGGCCGTATAGCCGCGCAGATCCGCAAACAGCACCGTTGCACGCGGCGTGGCAGCCACCCTGACGGGCAGTGCGTTGATCCAGTCCGCCCGCATGGGCCTACTCCCTGCGCTGGGTGCGAAACGCCCCATCTCATTTCACAATAACGCTTGTTGGACCGAAGTGCCAGACCTTAGCCCCCGAGCGGCGGCCAACGGGTTGGGTCCGGAATTACGGCGATGACTGTTGGCTGTCGCTCGCCAGGCCTGAATTTGCCGAGTTTCCGGGGCGCCGGGGCGCGGCTTGCCCGAGGATAAATGTCTCGGCAATGGCCCGATCGTCCCCCAAAACCATAAATAGCAGCAGGCGCTCGGCCAAATTGCGCGCATACGTCGCGCGCTCGCGCAGCAATCCGACGCGATCGTACACGTCAAGGTAGCTGCGATCGACACGCTCGCCACTGGAACTGCCCCGGGTAATGCGGTAGCGTTTGCGTGCATATGGCCCCGCCCTTTGATCTGCACCGACTCGTGATCGCCGTGGCTGCGGTCGGCGTCAGCGCGAGCGCCACCTTGGGATTCTCCGCAGAGCTCAGCCCAGGCGATTTGACCGAGGCGGCGGCGCAGCACGGAGCAAACACGTCGGACGCAGCACACGCCGGTATCTGGAAGGCGGTCAGCCCGAGCCGGACGATGCATGGGGAGTTTGAGAGCAACGATCCCATCGGCCTGTCGGTGGGCAAGAAGATCAAAGCGGATTGTTCCCTGAACTGGGTCGATCCGGATTTCGGCAAGCTCTACTGCTTCTCGAGCG
>CABEAX010000241.1_pt1 | contig 16504 bp, 13 predicted proteins | sample 3422171 | NCBI WGS metagenome assembly CABEAX01 (sample SAMEA5534326, study PRJEB31848) | metagenome | biome: tundra; feature: field; material: soil | place: USA | collected 2013-05 | depth 0.15 m | reverse complement strand
TTAGCCGCCACGACGCGGGGCGGTGCAGGCGGTGGCGGTGGTGCCGCTGCGCAACCTGCAAGCACCGTGAACCCAGCCGTTGTGACCAGTACCGCTTTGAAATTCATCCCATGGAACATTAATTCCCCCTACGCAACTGGCGTAGGCGCTGACTGTGCAGGGAGGATTATCACGGCCCTGGGACGCATTCCTGGTGCGCTCAGGCCCGTCAAATGCGTAATCGTGCGGACAGGGCCCGGTCCGCGTAAGGGTGCAATCTGCGTATACAGATTCGCTATTGGATGCTCGATACGCTGTTTGCGCTGGTGCAGATTTGGGACCCGCCACGAGATAGAGCAGTGCAAATCCGGTCAGGTTCCGGGTCCAAGAGTCGCGACAAAATGCCTTAATTTGGCGGAGAGGGTGAGATTCGAACTCACGAGCCCCGTGAAGGGCCTCCGGTTTTCAAGACCGGTGCAATCAACCGCTCTGCCACCTCTCCTGCGGCGTCGTAACATTATAAGCGCTGGCTCGCGCGCTTCTGACCTGCCCTAGACAGCCTCGGCCGGCTGAACGCAGCCCAGAGCGTTGGGCCGCTCGCCAAATCGTCGCACGACCAGTACGGATAGGGTGTTACCAAACACATTAAACCCAGTTCGCCCCATGTCGAGGAATACATCGACGCCGGCCACCAGCGCCTGCGCTTCGGCGGGCAATCCCAGGGCCAGCAACACGCTACTTCCGACGAGCGCGTCACCAAGCCCAGCAGCGCCGGGGCGAGCGCAACAATCCAACCGCTGATACGGCCGAGTCGTGGCGTGTCGAGACCCATTTTCATGGTGCCGAGCGCCACGGCGCAAAACACCAGCGGGTAGTATGGTTGAATGAACGGGGCGCAGAGGGAACAACATGGCGGCGATTGCGCATGGCTTGCTCGGGCTGGCGGTGATTCTGGCGCTGGCCTGGTGCGTTAGCGAAGACCGGCGGCGCATTCCGGTACGCACGGTGTTCGGCGGCATCGCACTGCAAATTGCGCTGGCCGTTCTGTAGCTGCGGTTTCCGCCGGCGACCCGGGTGTTCTTCCTGCTCGATGATGCGGTCAATGCGCTGCAGAAGGCCACGGATGCCATCGTGCGCGGCACCGCTGCGGGCGTGCGGTTGCTGATCAACATCATCGCCATGCTTGTGGTGCTGGTCGCGCTGACCTCGCTGGTGAACCTGGCGCAACTGCCGCCGGGGAGCTTGAGTCCCCGCTCGCAGCTCATGTTGATCACCGCGCTGTGCGGCTTCGCCAATCTAGGCAGCGTCGGCATCATAATTGGTGGCATGGGCGCGATGATTCCCGAGCGCCGGTCTGAAGTGGCGAGCTTGGGTGTGCGCTCGCTGTTCTCGGGCACGGCAGCCACCTGCATGAGCGCTGCAGTGGTCGGAATGCTGCTGACGAGGTAGGCGCGCTCAGCGCGCCCCAATGCGCGTGATGCCGCCCATATAGGGCAGCAGCACCGCGGGCACACTCACGCTGCCGTCTTCATTCTGGTAATTCTCGAGCACTGCGACCAACGCCCGCCCGACCGCGACGCCCGAACCGTTGAGCGTATGCAGCGGTTCAGGCTTGCCAGTCTGCGGATTGCGCCATCGCGCCTGCATGCGTCGCGCCTGAAAGGCCTCGCAGTTGCTGCACGAGGAGATCTCGCGGTATTTGCCTTGTGAGGGCAGCCAGACTTCCAGATCGTAGGTCTTGGCGCTGGCAAAGCCGCTATCGCCGCCGCATAAGACCAAGGTCCGATACGGCAACTCCAGCCGCTGCAACACCTGCTCGGCGTGGCCGCGTAAGCTTTCCAGCGCGGCATAGGAATCCGCGGGCTGGACGATCTGCACCAGCTCGACTTTCTCGAACTGATGCTGGCGGATCATGCCGCGCGTATCGCGACCCGCGGCGCCCGCCTCGGAGCGGAAACATGGCGTGTGCGCCACGAACTTCAACGGCAGCGAACTCGCCTCGATGATCTGTTCCCGCACCAGGTTGGTCAGGGGCACCTCGGCGGTTGGGATCAGATAAAGGCCCTGCTCGCCGCGCACAGCGAACAGGTCCTGCTCGAATTTCGGCAACTGCCCGGTGCCGATCAGGGCATGGGCGGCGACCAGATAGGGCGGATAGATCTCGGTATAGCCGTGCTCCTGCGTGTGCAGGTCGAGCATGAACTGCGCGAGTGCGCGCTGCAGACGCGCCAGGGGCCCTCGGATCACCGCAAAGCGTGCACCGGCGATGCGTCCGGCGGCCTCGAAGTCCAGCTGTCCGAGTGCTTCGCCGATCGCCACGTGGTCGCGCGGCTCGAACGCGAAATGGCGCGGCTCGCCGTGGCGGCTGACTTCGACATTCGCCGTCTCATCGCTGCCCGAGGGCACCGACTCGTGCAGCAGGTTCGGCAGCTCGAGCTGCCAACTCTCGAGCGCGGCCTGCACGGCAGTGAGCTCGCCATCGGCCAGGATCAGCTGCTGTGCCAGCTCTTCGCCCGCGCGCATTAGCGGCGCAATGTCCTCGCCGCGGCCCCGCGCCTGCCCCACTGCCTTGGCATGGCTATTGCGCGCCGCGCGCAGCTGGTCGCTCTCGAGCTGCCAGTGGCGGCGCTTTTCCTCGAGCTGCGTTAGTGCCTGCACATCGAGGTGGTGACCGCGACGCGCCAGATTGCGCGCGACCTCTTCGGGTGCCGAGCGCAGCAATTTCGGATCGATCATGATTTCTCTTCGCGCGTGCGCAGTCGCTCGAGCGCTTCGCCGATGCGCTGCTCGAGGCCGCGCGGCGCCGGATGATAATAGCGGCGATCGGGCATTTCATCGGGGAAGTAGCGCTCGCCGGCGGCGTAGGCTTCCGGTTCGTCGTGCGCGTAACGATAGCCGCTGCCATAGCCGAGCTCCTTCATCAAGCGCGTCGGCGCGTTGCGCAATCGCAATGGCACCTCGAGTGATCCGTAGGCCTCGACATCCTTGCGCGCTTCACCCCATGCGCTGTAGACCGCATTGCTCTTGGCGGCCACCGCCAGGTACACGACCGCCTCGGCCAATGCGAGCTCGCCCTCGGGACTGCCCATACGCTCGTAGGTCTGCCAGGCATCCAGCGCGAGCTGCAGCGCGCGTGGATCGGCAAGCCCGATGTCCTCACTGGCCATGCGTGTGATGCGGCGAGCCAGATAGTGCGGATCGCAGCCGCCGTCGAGCATGCGCGCCAGCCAATACAGCGCCGCGTCCGGATCGGTGCCTCGAACCGCCTTGTGCAGCGCTGAAATCTGGTCGTAGAACTGCTCACCGCCCTTGTCAAAACGGCGGCGGCCGCCGCTCGCGATTTCCTGCGCTGCGCTTTGCGTGATGACGCCGGCGCCGGTCGCCACGGCCAGGCCCGCGGCCAGCTCGAGCATATTGAGGGCGCGGCGCGCATCGCCATCACCGGCACGTGCGATGAGCTCCAGCGCCGGCTCCTCGATCGTGAGCTGCTGTGCACCCAGACCGCGCTCGCTATCCTTGAGCGCGGCCTCGAGTAAGTCCCGCAGCTCCTGCGCACTCAACGACTTCAATACGTATACGCGAGCGCGCGAGAGCAGCGCGCCGACGATCTCGAACGATGGGTTCTCGGTGGTGGCGCCGATGAAGGTCAGCGTGCCGTCCTCGACGTGCGGCAGAAATGCATCCTGCTGCACCTTGTTGAAACGGTGTACTTCGTCGAGAAACAGCACCGTCGCAGCGCCCTCGGCGGCCGCCTGGCGCGCCTGCTCAACCGCCTCACGAATGTCCTTGATGCCCGCCTGCACGGCTGACAGCGCGATCAAACGTGCGTGCGAGCGCTGTGCGATCAGACGCGCGAGCGTTGTCTTACCCGTGCCGGGCGGTCCCCACAGAATCATCGAATGCAGCTGGCCGGCCGCAATCGCCTCATACAAAGGCTTGCCCGGCGCCAGCAGATGCGACTGACCGACGAATTCCTCCAGGCAGCGCGGTCGCATGCGATCCGAGAGCGGCCGCCACTGTCTGGCACGCTCATCGAGCACCAGCGACTGTTGCGTTGTGTTGCGGCGGGCCATCAGCCCTGCGGCGTTCCAATGACATCGGCCCCTGGCGGGGGCTGGAACTTGAGCGCATCGACATCGATGCGCGCATTGCGCTGGCTGTGTGAGAAATCGAGCTCCACCGTCTGTCCCAGGCGGTCGTTCACGACCATGCGCGCGAGCCGGTCGCCGGCAAACCCCAGCGCGGCGCGACTGAAGTCGGCCTCGGCGCTGCGCGGCTTGACTTCGACCCAATCCAGCCCGTCGTGCGCGCCATTGGCGCTGATCTCAAAGCTGTCGTGCAGCTGCGCGGCCGAGCCGGATAACAGCACGATCGGCGTCGAGGATAACGCGGCCTCGACCGGCTTGACGGTGACCTGCGCGAGCTCGCGGTCATAGAACCATAGGTTCCTGCCATCGGCCACCAGCACCTGGCCGCGCTGATCCGCGCCGCTCGCGCCAGCGCCTGCATCCTTGGGTTGGTAGTCCCAGCGGAACTTCCCCGGCCGCTGCACGAGCAGCCGGCCCGATCCGGCCTCGAGCTGCGCGCCATTCTTATCGGTCACCGTCTGGGTAAAGGCGGCGCTGAGGCTGTTGAGGCCGGTCAGATAGCGATCCAGGGCGGTGCCCGGCGTGGCCGTCGCGGCGTGTGCCGCGAGACTTGCGGCAAGGCATGCGACGGCCGCACCGAGACGGATGCGGCGCGCTTGCGTCATCATTCCCCCGGCGGCGGCGGGGCCAGCACTTCGCGCCCGCCATTGGATTGCAGCGGACCGACGATGCTCGCCTGCTCCATCGCCTCGAGCATGCGTGCCGCACGGTTGTAACCGATCTTCAAGCGCCGCTGGACGTAGGAGATGGAGGGTTTGCGCTCGTGCGTGACAATCCGGACCGCCTCGTCGTACAGCGGATCCTGTTCCGCATCGCCGGCGCTGACCGCACCAAATTCTTCCTCTTCACCGGTGACACCCGCGATCGGCGTCGAGGGACCTCGCAACACGTCCTCGATGTAATTCGGCGCCGCCGCCTTTTTCAGCGCATCGACCACGCGATGCACTTCCTGATCGGAAACGAAGGCGCCGTGAATGCGGGTGGGCATCGAGGTGCCCGGCGGTAAATACAGCATGTCACCGTGGCCCAACAGCGATTCAGCGCCCATCTGATCGAGGATGGTACGTGAATCGACCTTGGCGGAGACCTGGAACGCGATACGGGTCGGAATGTTGGCCTTGATCAGACCGGTGATCACATCCACCGAGGGCCGCTGTGTCGCGAGCACCAGGTGTATACCCGAGGCGCGCGCCTTCTGCGCCAGTCGCGCGATCAGCTCCTCGACCTTTTTGCCGACGATCATCATCATGTCGGCCAGCTCATCGATGATCACGACCACAAATGGCAACGGTTCGAGATTCTGAATCGTGCTCTGATCGATGGTGGGATCGTTGGCCGCCCGCTGCAGCATCACCGGATCGCGGATCGGCTTGTTCTCGGCGATCGCATCCTTCACGCGGCGGTTGTAACCGGCGATGTTGCGCACACCGAGCGCTGCCATGAGCTGAAAGCGCCGTTCCATCTCCGCCACGCACCAGCGCAAGGCATTGGCAGCCTGCTTCATATCGGTAACCACCGGGGAGAGCAGGTGCGGAATGCCCTCGTATACCGACAGCTCGAGCATCTTCGGATCGATCATGATCAGCCGCACGTGCTCGGCGGTGGACTTGTACAACAGGCTCAGAACCATGGCGTTGATCGCCACCGATTTGCCCGAGCCGGTCGTACCCGCAATCAGCAGGTGCGGCATGCGCGCCAGATCCGCGACCATCGGCAAGCCGCTGATGTCCTTGCCGAGCGCCAACGCGAGCGGCGAGGCGACGTCCTCGTACGCCTTGGATCTGATGATCTCGCCCAGGGTCACGATCTCGCGCTTCTCGTTCGGAATCTCGAGTCCCATGACCGATTTGCCGGGAATCACCTCGACCACGCGCACGCTGATCGTGGACAGCGCACGCGCCAGATCCTTCGACAGCGCGGTGATCTGGCTCGCTTTGACCCCCGGGGCCGGGCGCATTTCGAAGCGCGTGACCACGGGGCCCGGATGCACCGCAACCACATCGACCTCGACACCGAAGTCCTTGAGCTTGAGCTCGACCAGACGCGACATCGCCTCGAGCGCCTCGGCGGAATACGACGGTTCCTGCGTTCCGGGATCGTCCAGCAGATCGAGCGGCGGCAGCTCGCGGGCTTGCGGCGGATCGAACAATGGCACCTGCCGCTCCTTCTCGGCGCGCTCGCTCTTGGGCGCCGCCGGCGCTGGCGCCTCAATGCGCGGGGCGATGCGCGGGGAGGCTCTCTTCTGCTCTGCCTGCAGGGCCTCCTTACGCTCGAGCTTGGCCGAGCGCCCAGTGTTCATCTCGCGCGCGGTGAAGGCGCGCTCGCGCGCCCAATGCAGCGAAGCCCAAGTCCAGGCACCGATACGATCCATCACGGCGAACCATGAGACGCCGAAGGCCACCGCGGCGCCGGCCAGCCAGGCCGCCAGCAACAGCAGCGTTGCGCCGAGCAACTTCAAGCCCACGGCGAGCGCACCGCCGGCGGCGCTGCCGACGACGCCGCCGGCGCCCTGCGGCAGTGTGCCCGGATTCCAGTGCAGCGCGGCCAGGGCGCAGCTCGCGACCAACAGAGCCAGGAAACCGGCGATGCGCACCGCGAGATTCAGGTGCGAATTGCGCGCCGGATCGGCCTGTGTGCGCATCACGTGCCAGGAGGCCACGCCGAGGATCATGGGCAGCAGGTACGCGGGGCGCCCAAACAGAAAATACAGCGCATCGGCGAACCAGGCGCCGACCGGTCCAATGCGGTTGTGCACCGGCGCGCCCTCGCCGGTAAAGGAAAATCCCGGATCGTGCGGATCGAAGCTCAGCAGCGCAACACACACCACCAACGCGAGCCCGGCGAGCGCAATCGCACTGCTCTCGCGCAGTCCTCGCGCCACGGCAGCGGAGACACGCAGGGATATTCGGTTTTGAGCGGTGGATTCGGTCATGTTGCGCATGATACCGCTCCTCGCTTAAGGATATGACTTGGCCTGCACGTCGGGCTTACATACCATGCGCGCTTAACGCGCGATGGAGTTTACATGAGTGCGCCGACACACCGCCGTCTGATCATCGTCGGCTCCGGGCCGGCTGGCTACACGGCCGCAGTCTATGCGGCGCGCGCCAACCTCAACCCGATGCTGATCACGGGGCTGGAACAGGGCGGTCAGCTCATGACCACCACCGAGGTCGACAACTGGCCCGGCGATGTCGAAGGACTGCAAGGCCCTGGACTCATGGAGCGCATGCGCCGGCACGCCGAGCGCTTTGCCACCGATATTGTCAGCGATCATATTCATCAAGCGGATCTGTCAGCGCGGCCCTTTGAGCTGCGCGGCGATCGGGCTCACTACAGCTGCGAGGCGTTGATCATCGCCACCGGGGCCTCGGCGCGCTACCTCGGGCTACCCTCGGAAGAGAAGTTCCGCGGCCGCGGCGTCTCGGCCTGCGCCACGTGCGACGGCTTCTTTTTTCGCGCTCATCGTGTGGCTGTGGTCGGCGGCGGCAACACCGCGGTCGAAGAGGCGCTCTACCTGTCCAACATGGCCGCGCACGTTACGCTGATTCATCGTCGCGAGCGGCTGCGTGCGGAAAAAATACTTCAAGACCGCCTCGTGCAGCGCGAGCGCGAGGGCAAGGTGAGCTTCATCTGGCGCCATAGCGTCGAGGAGATCGTCGGCGACGACGCCGGTGTCAGCAGCCTGCGCCTGCGCTCGGCCGTGACCGGCGCGGCGCGCGAGATCGAGGTCACCGGCGTGTTCATCGCGATCGGCCACACGCCCAATACCGGTCTGTTCAACGGTCAGCTGGACATGCACGGCGGTTATATCCGGGTGCGCGGCGGCAGTGAGGGCTATGCCACAGCAACCAGCCTGCCCGGCGTATTTGCGGCCGGAGATGTGGCCGATCACATCTATCGCCAGGCGATCACCTCCGCCGGCTCAGGCTGCATGGCGGCACTGGACGCGGATCGATACCTCGAGCAGCTCAAGCACGACGCAGCCTAGTGCAGCCCCAGACCCTCACGCGCATCAGGGAGGTAGCCGCCGATCAGTGGAACGCGTTGGCGGGCGACAATCCGTTCCTGCGTCATGAATTTCTGGCCGCACTCGAGGACAGCGGCTGCGCCAGCGCAGGCAGTGGCTGGACGGCAACGCACCTGACGCTGTTTGACGAGCACGGTCTGGCCGCCGCCGCCCCGCTGTATCGCAAAACCCATTCCTGGGGCGAATTTGTGTTCGACTTCGCCTGGGCGCGCGCTTTCGAGCAGTACGGGCTGGACTATTTTCCCAAGCTCGTCTGCGCGATACCGTTCACGCCGGCCACGGGACCACGGCTGCTATGCCGCCCGGGCCTGCCGGCCGAATCGCTGCGCGCGGCGTTGCTTGCGGGCATGAGCGAGCGGGTGCAGGCCGAGCGGCTCTCTTCGGTGCATGCGCTGTTTCTCGATGAGGCCGGGCGCAGCGCCTGCGCCGCCAGCGGGTGGCTGCTGCGCCGCGACTGCCATTTCCAATGGCACAACCGTGGCTATCGCGATTTCGAGCACTTCCTGGACGCTTTCTCCGCCGAGAAGCGCAAGAAGGCGCGCCGCGAACGCCGGCGCGTGCTCGAGCAGGGTATCGAATTCCGTACGCTCGACGGCACGCAGCTCGATGAGCGCCTGCTCGAGTGCGTGTACGCCTTTCACGCCCTGACTTTCATCCGCCACGGACACACCCCCTACTTAAACCGCGCCTTCTTCACGCAGGTGGCGCGCGCTCTGGGCGCTTCCTTTATCGTCAAACTCGCGCTGTACGCGGGCGCGCCGGTGGCCGCGGCGGTGTTCTTTCGTTCCGCCGACACGCTCTATGGCCGCTATTGGGGCGCGGAGGCCGAGTATCACAGCCTGCACTTCGAGACCTGCTACTACCAGGGTATCGACTATTGCATCGAGCACGGTCTCAAGCGCTTCGAGCCGGGAACCCAGGGAGAGCACAAGATCGCGCGCGGCTTTGAGCCGGCGCTGACCTGGTCGGCGCACTGGATTGCCAATGCGCCGTTGCGGCGCGCGATTGGCGCCTACCTGGAGCGCGAGGGCGGCGCGATCGACGCCTACGCCAGCGATGCGGATGCGCACGCGCCGTACCGGGTAGCGTTTCGCACCGGGCCCCGATGATCACCTGGTTGGCCCCGGATGATCCGCCGGATCGCTTTCCGCCGCATGAAGCGGCGCTGCGCGACCCCTCGGGCCTGCTCGCGGCTGGCGGGGATCTTAGACCTGAGCGCCTCATGGCCGCCTATGCGCGCGGCATCTTTCCGTGGTACTCACCGGGTCAGCCGGTGCTCTGGTGGTCCCCTGACCCGCGCGAAGTGCTCTGGCCGCGCGAATTTCATCGCTCGCGCAGCCTCACGCGCGCCTTGCGCCGTCGCGGCTTCAGTCTGCACGAAGACCGCGATTTCGGCGCCGTGGTCAGCGCCTGCGCCGCGCCGCGCAGCCGCAGCCCCGGCACCTGGATCACCCCCGAGATGAGGGCCGCCTATTGCCTGCTGCATGCGCGCGGCTGGGCCCACAGCTATGAAATCTGGCGCGAGGGTACGCTCATCGGCGGTCTCTATGGAGTCCGGCTGGGCCCGGTGTTCTTCGGTGAATCGATGTTCAGCCGCGAAGCGGACGCTTCCAAGGCCGCGCTGGCCGGCCTGGTGGCGCGCAGCGAAGCGCTCGGTATCGAGCTCATCGACTGCCAGCTGCCTTCGGCACACCTGCGCAGCCTCGGCAGCCGGCCGATCCCGCGCAGTGAGTTTCTCGCCGTTCTAGCGGCCGGCGCACTCGGCAGCGCAACGTAAGGTGCGGCAAGGTACGCGCGCGTTGCATTGCACGTCCCCTTTATGCGTAAATTCGCGCCCCAACGGCCGCGCAGCGCAGCATGCCCAAAGAAGACGCCATACAAATGGAAGGTGAGGTCATCGAAACCCTGCCCAATACGACCTTCCGAGTACAGTTGAAGAACGGCCACGTCGTGACAGCGCACATTTCGGGCAAGATGCGCAAGAACTACATCCGCATTCTCACGGGCGATCAGGTAACTGTCGAGATGACCCCGTACGACCTGTCCAAGGGCCGTATCGTCTACCGCGGCCGCTAAAGCGCGGCGTGCAGCGCAGGCCGCGGCGCCTTCAGGCCGTCACTTCCGGCTGAGTCGTGGGAATGCACTCGAGCGCCAACGCACTCTGATCGGCCGCCACCGACACCCTGACCTGACCGCCGCCGACGAGCTTGCCGAACAGCAGTTCCTCGGCCAGCGGCCGCTTGATGTGCTCCTGGATCACGCGCGCCATCGGCCGCGCGCCCATCTTCGGGTCATAGCCCTTCTGCGCAATCCAATGCCGCGCCGCCTCATCGATGCTCAGTACCACGCCCTTGGGCTCGAGCTGCGCCTCAACCTCGATCAGCAGCTTGTCGACCACACGCTCGATGGTCACGGCATCGAGCGGTGCGAACTGGATGGTCGCATCCAGCCGGTTGCGGAACTCGGGCGAAAACAGCCGCCGTACCGCTTCCATGCCGTCGGTGGCGTTGTCCGCCGTCATAAAACCGATCGACGGACGGTTCATTTCCTGCGCCCCGGCGTTGGTGGTCATGACGATGATCACGTGGCGGAAATCGGCTTTGCGGCCGTTGTTATCGGTCAAAGTGCCGTGATCCATGACTTGCAGCAGCAGGTTGAACACGTCCGGGTGCGCCTTCTCGATTTCATCGAGCAGCAGCACGCAATGCGGGTGCTTGGCGATCGCCTCGGTCAGCAGGCCGCCCTGATCGAAGCCCACGTAGCCCGGCGGCGCCCCGATCAGGCGCGAAACCGTGTGGCGCTCCATGTATTCGGACATATCGAAGCGGATGAATTCTATTCCCATCGCCAGAGCGAGCTGGCGTGTGACCTCGGTCTTGCCGACGCCGGTCGGACCAGCAAACAAAAGACTTCCGACCGGTTTGCGCTGATCGCCCAGTCCCGAGCGCGCCATCTTGATCGCCGAGGCGAGGGTTTCGATGGCCTGATTCTGGCCGAATATGACCAACTTGAGGTTGCGCTCGAGGTTCTTGAGCAAATCGCGGTCCGAGGCCGAGACGTTCTTGGCCGGGATTCGCGCCATGCGCGCCACAACATCCTCGATGTGCGAGACCTCGACCCGTGCCTCGCGCTCTCCGGCCGGCCGCAGCCGCAGGCGCGCGCCCGCCTCATCGACCACGTCGATGGCCTTGTCGGGCAGATGCCGGTCGTTGATGTGCCGATCGGCGAGTTCGGCCGCGGCTTGCATCGCGTCGTTGGAATACTCGACACCATGGTGCTCTTCGAACTTCGGCTTCAGCCCCAGCAGGATCTCCACCGTCTCCGACACCGAAGGCTCGGCGACATCGATCTTCTGGAAGCGCCGCGCCAGCGCGTGGTCCTTCTCGAAGATGCCCCGATACTCCTGGTAGGTTGTCGAGCCGATGCAGCGAATCTCGCCGTTCGCGAGCACGGGCTTGATCAGGTTCGAAGCATCCATGACGCCGCCCGAGGCGGCCCCCGCGCCGATCACGGTGTGAATCTCGTCAATGAACAGGATCGCGCCGGGCTGCTTCTTGAGCTCCGTGACTACCGACTTCAGGCGCTTTTCGAAATCTCCACGGTATTTGGTACCGGCGATCAGCGCGCCCATGTCCAACGCGTAGATGGTGCTGTCGGCCAGCACCTCGGGCACCCGGCCCTCGACGATCAGGCGCGCCAGGCCCTCGGCGATCGCGGTCTTGCCGACTCCGGCCTCCCCGACGTACAGCGGGTTGTTCTTGCGCCGGCGGCACAGGATCTCGATGGTGCGCTCGACCTCGAGCTTGCGCCCGATCAGCGGATCGATGCGTCCTTCCTGGGCCTGGGCATTGAGGTTGACGGCGAACTTCTCGAGCGCGCTGCCCGACTCGCTGTCGCGCTCGCCCTCGATTCCGGCATCGTCGCGCTCCTTTTCAGCCTTCGGCTCGCCGGTGCGCGAGAGCCCATGCGATATGAAGTTCACGACATCGAGCCGTGTGACCTGGGCGCGCGCGAGCAGGAACACTGCGTGGCTCTGCTTTTCGCTGAAAATCGCGACCAGCACGTTGACCACGCCGACTTCTTTCTTGCCGCTCGACTGCACGTGAAACACCGCGCGCTGCAGCACGCGCTGGAAGCCCAGCGTCGGCTGGACCTCGCGCTCCTCGCTGAGGGCAAGGCGCGGCGTATTGGTCTCGACGTGCGTTTTCAGATCCGCGCCCAGGCGCTCCAGATCGGCACCGCAGCCTTCGAGAACCTCGCGCACCTTGGGGGCATCGAGGATCGCGAGCAGCAAATGCTCGACCGTAAGGAATTCATGACGCGCGCTGCGCGCCTGATGAAAGGCCTGATTAAGACAAAACTCCAGCTCGCTCGACAACACTGCTCCATCTCTCCAGCGGACGTTTCAGGCCTCCTCGAGCGTGCACAGCAGCGGGTGCTGATGCTCGCGCGAGTAACTGGTTACCTGTGACACTTTGGTCTCCGCGATTTCGTATGTAAAGACCCCGCAGACTCCTTTGCCCCGGGTATGCACTTCCAGCATCACCCGAGTCGCCGTTTGCCGGTCCATGGCGAAGAAGCGCTCCAGCACCTCGACCACGAATTCCATCGGGGTGTAGTCGTCATTCAGCAGCACGACCTGAAAAAGCGGCGGCTTCGCGGTCTGCGGCGGTGCCGCTTCGACGGTGATGCCGCTGTCGGGGCGATTAGATTCTCTGTGCTGCGTCACGCCAAAGCTGCCCCGTCACAAAATCGCAGTGCCGCTGCAGCACTTCTGTCATGGAAGTCTAATCCACTGTGTGGCGTCGGTATATGTCCTCCCGCTTGCCGACCTGTCGGCAATGGGCGACGCATGGAACTAAAAGAATTTAGCCGAAACAAATACTTGAGAGCGCCAACGAACCTCGCCTTATCATGTGCTATCCAATAGCTCCCTGGGAGCCGGTATTGCGGTGAGCGCAGCAGCTTGGTACGAAGAACTAAAGTCCGGACCGGGGTGGACGCGGCTGCTCGGGCGGCGCGGCGCACAGCTGGTGGTCATAGCGTTGCTCATCGTCCTCGCGATGGACAGTGCGCTGATCCTGACGCGGGCCCTGAGCCAGATGTCCCCGCCGCCGCCGAGCCCCGGCTCGCTCAGGGCAGCGCCGCTCAATCTGCCCGTGAATCCGACGCTTGAGCTCGCGACCATCGTCAATGCACACCTGTTTGGCCTCTCCGGGGTGCAGCCAGGCGGCGCCGCGCCACAGACCACGATGCCCCTGATCCTGGCTGGGGTGATCGCGGACAAGGATCCGGCCAAGGGCCAGGCCATCATTGGCGACACGGCCGCGGCGGCCAAGCTCATCGCGGTCGGCGCCACGATCAGCGGCGGCGCGCGCCTGAGTTCCGTTTATGGTGACCGCGTGCTGCTCGAGCGCAACGGGCGGCTCGAGACCCTGATGTTGCCGCGCACCGCGTCCAAGAGCGCTCCCAGCCCGCTCACGCCGCCCTCGAGCACGAAGACGAACACGCTGCAGGACAATGCGACCGTGCTGGCCGGCCTGGTGCGCGTGCAACCGGTCTTCAATCAGGGCAAACTGAGCGGCTATCGCATCTTCCCCGGCGGCGGCCATGGCACCAGCGCCTTCAACCAGCTCGGATTGCGGGCCGGGGATCTGATTCTCGCGGTCAACGGTACATCACTGGACGATGCCGGGCGGGCCATGGAGGTGCTGCAAACCTTGTCGTCTTCAGCCAGTGCCACGGTGACCGTATCGCGCAACGGCCAGCCGCAGGAGGTTAACCTGAATCTTGCGACCCTGAGCACTGACACAGACACTCCCGCCGCCGACAATGCAGCGGGCACGGGCGGCGGCGAGCCGGCACCCGGTGGCCCGTCCGCCGGGGCGCAAATGCGCGGCCGCAACGGCGGTGCGAACACACCGGCCGCGCCGACTGCCGCGCCGACTGCCGCGCCGACTGCCGCGCCTGGCAGCCCGGCGGCGAATGCAACCACGGCGCCCGGCGATGCGCCGCCAGCGGCCAATGGCGCCGGCAGCGCCGGCAGCGAGCGCTAACGCTCGCCCTTCGGGGCCCGAAAACGACACCAGGAAGCGAGTAGTAATGTCCCACAGCACACCGATCGGCTCAGCGCCGCGGACGCCGCGCCGCTGGACAGTCGCGCTGGCCACGCTTGCTTTAAGCGCGCTGGCGCTGGCGCAGCAGCCGACCACGCAGCGCATTACCCCGAACTTCAAGGACGCGGACATCACGCAGATCATTGAAGCGGTCAGCATGGCGACCGGTAAGAACTTCATCATCGATCCGCGCGTGCGCGCCCAGGTCACGATGCTGTCATCGACACCGATGACGCCGGATCAATTCTATCAGGCGTTTCTGGCCATCCTGCAGGTGCATGGCTTCGTCGCAATCCCCGACGGTAACGTCGTCAAGATCGTCCCGGACGCGAACATGCGCCAGTACGCGGCCGATGACCTGCCCGACCACGTCAGCTCCACCTCCGATGAAATGGTCACGCAGGTTCTGGCCGTGCGGAACATCAGCGCCTCGCAGCTCGTGCCGGTGCTGCGGCCGCTGATGCCGCAGAATGCACAGCTCTCGGCCGTCACCGGCGCCAACATCCTGATCCTCTCGGATCGTGCCAGCAACGTGAATCGCATGATGCGGATCATTGCACGCATCGATCAGGTCGGTAGTTCCGACATCGATGTGATCCCGTTGCAGAGCGCGACCGCCGCCGATACCGCACGCGTGCTGACCACACTGTTGGCGCAGACCGGCGAAGCCGCCAACGGCGTCAAGATCGTCGCCGATGATCGCTCCAACAGCATATTGGTGAGCGGGGACGCGACGCTGCGCTTGCGCATCAAGACCTTGGTGACGCATCTGGATACCCCGATCGACACCGGCACCACCACTCAGGTGCGCTATCTGCGTTTCTCCGACGCCGAGGACCTTGCAGGTCGGCTCAAGGAGCAACTGTCCGGCACTGGCGCCTCGGGCTCGGCCTCGACCATGAACAAGCTGCTCGAACGCCAGGGTTCGCAGCCCGTCCCCAACGCCCAGGGCACGACTCCAAGGCCGGGCACGGAGAGCGCGACGAACGCCAACGCCGGCGGCAGCGCCACGCTCTCCCTCGCTGGCGGCACAGCGACCATCTGGGCTGACAAAGCCACCAACTCGCTGGTCATCACTGCCGGGCAGCGTACCTTGCGGGCCGTCAACGCAGTCATCGACAAGCTAGACATCCGGCGTGCGCAGGTCCTGGTGCAGGCCATCATCGTCTCGGTGTCGGTCGACAAGACCGCGGACCTCGGCGTGAACTGGGCCGTCGACGCCTCGGCCACCGGCGCCGCAGTGGGCGGATTCATCGCACCCATCGGCGGCACGTCGATCATCGATCTGTTGAACGACGTGAAGACCCCGGCCAATCTCGCCACCAACCCCCCGACCGGCACCACCATCGGCATCGGCAAACTCACGGCCAGCGGTGTGAACTTCGCGACGATTCTGCGCGCACTGCAGAGCGATACGCGCACCAATATCATCGCCACGCCGCAGGTCGTGACGCGCGACAACCAGGAAGCGAAGATGGAAGTGGCGCAGGAAGTCCCGTTCCTGACCGGGCAGTACTCGACTACCAATGGCACCGGCAGCGCATTTCAGACGATCGAGCGCGAGGAGGTCGGCACCATCCTGACCGTGACGCCGACCATCAATGAAGGCGACGCCGTGCTGCTGAAGCTGCAGATCGAGAGCTCGAGCCTCGCCGGCGCCAGCGCGGGCGCGGTCGACCTGATCACCAACAAGAATGTGATCACCACCAGCGTGCTGATCAAGGACGGCAACACGCTCGTGCTCGGCGGCCTGATCCAGGACAACGTCAACAACAGCGACACCTCCGTGCCATGGCTCGGGCATATTCCGATCATCGGCGAGCTGTTTCGCGCCCGCAATACCTCGAAGACCAAGACCGACTTTCTGATCTTTCTGCAGCCGCACATCCTGCGCGATGACCGGCAGGCCGCGATCGAGACCGACGCGAAGTACAACTACCTGCGCGACGAGCAGCGTCGACTCAACAAGGATCAGGACGCGAAGCTGCCGCTGCTGCCGTTCCAGCCGGTCGACGTGATGCCGCCGATCAACAACGGCGCGACCGAGAGTGGCGTGCTCGGCGCGAATGACATCGGCGAGGGCGCTACGCCCAAGCACAAAGGTAAAGGCGCAGCGACGGACGTGCCTTCGGCGTCCGGCCTGCCGTTGGCGCCGAGCCCCGCTCCGGCGAGCCCGGCGCCTCCCGATGCGACGCCTTCGTCATCGTCATCGCCGGGCGGCAGCACGGAGC
>CABEAX010000232.1_pt1 | contig 17139 bp, 18 predicted proteins | sample 3422171 | NCBI WGS metagenome assembly CABEAX01 (sample SAMEA5534326, study PRJEB31848) | metagenome | biome: tundra; feature: field; material: soil | place: USA | collected 2013-05 | depth 0.15 m | reverse complement strand
GTCCAGTCGAGCGAGAGGGTTGCGGTCAACGAGTCGGACGCTTTCCACAGAAACTTGGCGCGCGCGACCTGCTGATTCTCTCCGCCTTGCGTGTCGAAGGCTTCCGTTCCGGAACTGTGCAACGCACCCACCGGATCGGAGACGTACGGTGTCGCGGACGGATACGGGATGCGCTTCTGATAGCCGTCCCGGTACTGGTCGGAGAAGGTGACCGTCGACAGCAGATTACTCGCCAGGGGAATGTCCGCCATAACCGCGACGTCACGCCGGTCATAGCTGCCGCCGCTAACCTGGGCCTGAAGGGCCAGCTGATCGCCCGGCGTTCGAGTGACAATATTGATCGCTCCGCCGATGGTGTTGCGCCCAAACAGCGTGCCCTGCGGGCCATTAAGGATTTCGATCCGTTCGACATCGAGCAGATTCTGGTTCGCGCCGACCGTGCGCGCGTAATAGACGCCGTCGACATAGACGCCGACGCCAGGATCGAGGTTGAAGGCGAAGTCATCTTGGCCGATACCGCGGATGGAGGCCGACAGCACCGAGTTTGAGCCTGAAAATGGCGAACCCTGGTCAAGATTGACGTTGGGCGTCAACGTCGACAGGCTGTGGATATCCGTGAGGCCCTTGGCGCGCAGGTCGGACTCCGAAAACGCGGTAATCGCGATCGGCACGTCCTGGATGTTCTCGACTCGCTTCTCGGCGGTGACCACGATTTCTTCGAGCGTCCCAACGCCTGCTCCGGCCGACGTCTGGGCGGCGGCAGCCAACGGTAGCAGAGTGCTTATTGCACCGATCAACCCCAATGCTTTCAGAGTCATGCATCGTCCCCCTAGTCTTTTATTTCGGCATCGATGTTGCGCGCGACAGTTAGTCCTCGTCGGTCATCACATGTCGTTCCGGCTATAGCGATGCCCTCATCAGCGTAACCGCCGCTGGTAACGGTGGGCGACTGATAGACATTATCGAACTGTATGGAACGTGAAGCGATTACTAACGCTGTCCCGCAATTATTAAAATCCTGTCAATCGAGCAGCCTTTTGTGCATCCTTGCGCCGAATGGGAACTCGGGCGACGACCGGCGGCCGCTACCGAGTACCAAGCCCATGGCAGTTGCGAAACTTTAACTATCGGAGGTGATGCGTGCTCATTCCATCTCCGAACCGCGTGCTACTGGCCGTGGTAGCCGTAATGAGCGCATGCGCAATCATGGCCTGTTCGACGACGACGCCGAGGACTCCGGCCGAACGGGTCGCGGACGCTGACATTGCCGGCCGAGTGCAGGCCACACTGCTCGCGGACCCGAATATCTATGCGCGGCACATCGACGTCGCGGTCGATCGAGGGGTGGTTCATCTTGGAGGCTACGTTTGGGAAAACGATGACTTCAAAGTGGCGCGGCGTGACGCCGCCTCGGTCGCCGGAGTGAAGTCGGTCGTTACGGAAATGGAACTCACGCGCGGCGGCCTGGCTGGTACCGGCCGGTAGATCGCGGAGCCGATGAAACAAGACAGGCGAGCCGCGCCCGTCTCGATTTCTCGAAGACATGCTGCATCGCAGTAGAACTCCAGCCGGGCGGTGTCTCCCTGCGCCGCGCCTGGGGAGTTATGTCGCAATTGACAATCATTCTCATTCGCATATACCCTAGGCTTCACTCCACGGGTTGCCGGTCCTCCGGCAGGGCATTGGGCTCGCGATGTATATTTGTCTGTGCCACGGGATCACCGACCGTCAAATCCGCCGCGCTGTCGAGCAGGGCGCCTCCAGCCTTGGCGAAGTGCAACTGCAGCTGCCTGTGGGCGGCTGTTGCGGACGTTGCGAGAGCGCGGCACGCGAGCTGATTCGAGAACATTCTACGCAGCAAATCCAACGCACGGATGCCGCGTTCGCCTGATCAATCGGGTTAATCGAGCCCGTTGCCCGCCTGGCCGAGCGCGAACGTAAGCGCCGCCCAGGCACCGGAGTCATCGAGCCATGAAGGGTGATCCCAAAATCCTTCAGCACCTGAACGTAGTGCTGAAAAATGAACTGACCGCGATCAATCAGTATTTCCTGCATTCACGCATGTACGGCAACTGGGGCCTCAAGCGACTGCAGGAACACGAGAACCACGAGTCCATCGACGAGATGAAGCACGCGGATCGTCTGATCGAACGCATTCTGTTTCTCGAGGGCCTGCCCAATCTGCAGGATCTGGGCAAATTGCTGATCGGCGAGAGCGTGTCGGAGATGATCGAGTGCGATCTGAAGCTCGAGCGCGCGGCGCATGTCGATCTGCGCGCGGCGCTGGCCGAGTGCGAGCGCATCGGCGATTACGTCTCGCGCGAGCTGTTCAAGGACATCCTCGAGTCCGAGGAAGACCACATAGATTGGCTGGAAACGCAACTGGATCTGATGGCGCGCGTGGGGCTCGAAAACTACACCCAATCGCAGATGGGCGCGGGCTAACTGACGGCTACCGGGCGTTCTACTACCATGCCCGCCTCGCCACACGATTCGGGTCGAACTATGTCCAGTCCTCGCGACGCGCGCTCTCCCGCAGTGTCCTCTGAAACCGATGCGCTGGCCCTGCCGGCGGGCTATACGCGCACGGCGGTGGCGTTGCATTGGCTGATCGCGCTGCTCATCACGTGCGGATTCTCGCTCGGCGCTTACATGGTCGATCTGCACATCAGCCCGCGCAAGGTCCGCTTCTACGCCTACCACAAGTGGATCGGTATCACGGTGTTGGCGCTGGTGCTGATCCGCTCGGTCTGGCGCCTGACCCACAAACCGCCGCCCGAGGAGCCGATGCCGCGCTGGCAATTGCGTGCGGCACACCTGACGCATTACCTGCTGTATGCGCTCCTGATCGCCACGCCCTTGTGCGGCTGGCTCGACACCTCCGCGGCCGGCATCCCGGTGGTGTACCTCAAGCTCTGGCAATTGCCCGATCTGGTACATAAGAATCGCGACCTGGCCAAAGTGCTGGTCGAGATTCATGGCTTCCTGGCCTGGACGCTGTTGTGGGTGGTGCTGCTGCACACCGCGGCGGCGTTCAAGCATCATTTCATCGATCATGACTCGACGCTCAAGCGCATGCTGGCCTGGCGCCGGTCCTGATCGGGCAAGGAGACTTTCAATGAACAGATCATTGGCGCTGATGGTGAGCGGCGCCGCGCTCGTGATGGCGCTGGTGGCCGATGCGGCCGGAAACCTAAGCATCGATCCGGCCAACAGCACTATCATCGCGACCTTCAAGCAGGAAAACGTACCAGTGGATGCACCTTTCAAACGCTTCAATGGCCGCATCGACTACGACCCGGCCCTGACGACGGCCTCGAAGGCGGCGCTCGAGGTCACCGCGAGCAGCCTGGATCTCGGCTCCGAAGACTACAATTCCGAGGTACGCAAAAAGGCCTGGCTCGACAGCGGCACGTACCCGACGGTGACCTTCATCTCGACCGCGATCAAACCCGGGGCAGCGGGGCATTTCGATGCGACCGGCATCCTGACGCTCAAGGGCAAGACCCAGACTCTGACGGTGCCGGTCAGCGTCAGCAAGGCCGGCACGGCCACGAGCTTTGATGGCGAACTACAGATTTCACGCAGCTATTTCGGTATTGGCGATGAGGAATGGAACGACGTGCTCGACGACAAGGTGCGCGTCAAGTTCCACATCATCGAATAGGAGCTACACCATGAAACTCATCACCGCGATCATCAAGCCCTTCAAGCTCGACGAGGTGCGCGCGGCCCTGTCGGACCTCGGCGTATCGGGCATGACTGTCACCGAAGTGAAAGGATTTGGCCGCCAGCGCGGCCATACCGAACTCTACCGCGGTGCCGAGTATGTGGTCGATTTCGTGCCCAAGGCCCGAATCGAGGTAGCCGTGCGCTCCGAAGTGGTCGATCAGGTGGTTGAATCGATCGTGAAGGCCGCCAAGACCGGCAAGGTCGGCGACGGCAAGATCTTCATTACCAATGTACAACGCGCGATCCGCATCCGCACCGGCGAGACCGACAATTCCGCGCTGTAACCCTCAGCTTCGACGATAGACGCTGTGCAGGATGATCTTGCCGACGGTCGGATCGACGATTTGCTGCGTGAGGGTCAGCGCACCGGTGTCCGGGGTGACCTGGTAGGTCTCGCTGCGCGAGGCGTGACTGGTGTAGTTGGACTTCAGTACAAATTCCTGGTGCGTCCAGGTGGCGGTAATGACCGCGGTGCCGTACTCATCGAAGCGCGAGATCCTTTCTCCCAATCGATAATCCCGCGAGGGCAGTTGGTCGCTGGTGATGCTCACCAGATCGCCCTGCACGGCCAGCTGTAGCGCCGTCGGGGGGATCAGCGCCTGGCGCAGCCGCAGGCGCAGGCCGCGAAAATCCGGTCCCACGCGCCCGGGCCCGCCGTAACGATCACCCGGGGTATCGAAGCTATAGTCCGGAGCGTCCGGGGCGGTATCGCCGGCCGCGGACGTCTGATCGCCACCCTCGTCCTTGGGATAGTTATAGCGACTCAGGCTATGGCGCAGCTTCGACTGCGCGGCCGCGAACACCTTCGCGACCTTGGCATCGGGGTCATCGCTGGCCGATTTATCGAGGCGCCAGGTCCCCGTCAGCTGTGAGTCGGGGGGCGCCGTCGTAACCGTCTCGCAGGCCACCGGGCCGCCGGCGATCAGCGTCGCGCACAGCGCACCCAGCACGAGCCGAGCGTAAGAAAATGGCGTTCCGGACATGAGTGCCTAGACCTGCGCAGTGAAGCGATCGTTCGCGATGAGGATTTGAGTCCGGCACAGTAGGGGTCCGTGCTCCGCGCTGTCAAACCATGCGGCGCGCTACACTGCCGCGATGTACCGCGCCTGTCTGTACCTGATCGCCGGCTGGTCGGGCTTCTTCGTCATGGGCATCGAATTGCTGGGCGGAAGGCTGCTGGCGCCGTATTTCGGCAGCAGCATCTATGTCTGGGGCGCGATCATCACGGTGTTCATGCTGGCGCTGTCGCTGGGGTACCTGGCCGGTGGCCGCGCCTCGCTGTCGGCGCCGAGCCTGCGGCGGCTGGCGCTGATCTTGCTCGCGGCGGCGGTCGCGACCTTGCCGGTGCTGCGCTTCGGGGATGCGCTGCTCGAGCATCTCTCGGCGGTGCTGCCCGATCCGCGGTTCGGATCGCTGCTTGGGGCGGGGTTGCTGTTTTTTTTGCCGACTTTCGTGTCGGGCATGGTCTCGCCGTACGCGGTAAGGCTGCTGGTGGCGGATCGGGCTAGCTCCGGACATCATGCCGGCAAGCTGTACTTCGTCTCCACCTTCGGCAGTGCCGCGGGCACGATCCTGACCTCGTTCTACCTGGTGCTGTACCTCGAGGTGAACCAGATCGTGCTGCTCATGCTCGCCGTGTCGGTGGCGGTGGGCGTACTGGGGTTGCTGCTGCCGCGGATATTGCCACCGGGTGTCGAGGCGTGAGCATCTCGGGCGCTGCGCGCGCCGCTATTGCGCTGCTCGCTTTGCGGCTGGCCTCAGCAGCGCCTTCGACCCCGCTTGCGCAGCCGGAGGTACTGGCGCATCAGCCGCTGATTCACTCCGAGCGCTCGCTGTACCGGCAGGTGCTGGTCTACGGCGACTCCTACACGCGTTGCCTGTGCTTCACGCGCGAGTGCAGGGTCGGCCGCCAATCCTGCATCGATCTCAAGCAGCCCGATCGTCTGATGTTCGAATACACCCAGCTGATGCTCGGGGCGCTGTTCCTGAACCCCGATCCGCGCAGCATCCTGATCATCGGTTTAGGTGGGGGCACCTTGCCGCGCACGCTCGAGAAGCTGCTGCCCAACGCCGACATCGATGTGGTCGAGATCGATCCGGCGGTGGTGCGCGTGGCAACGCAGTATTTCGGCTTCCGGCCCGACGAGCACAGCCACGTGTTCGAGCAAGACGGGCGCGCCTACGTGCGCCGCGTGCTGCGCACCGACAAGCGCTATGCGCTGATCATGCTCGATGCCTACGATAATCAGTACATTCCCGAGCACCTGCTGACCCAGGAGTTCCTGGCGCAGGTGCGCGCGCTGCTGGCGCCCGGCGGGTTTGTCGCGGCCAACACGTTTTCATCGAGCCGGCTGTATCAGAACGAGTCGGTGACCTATAGAGCCGTGTTTGGCGAGTTCTACAACCTCAAGAGTTCCAACCGCGTGATCCTGGCCAGCAATGCCGCGTTGCCGACCGTGGCGCAGGCCACGCGCAACGCACAGCGCTTCGATACCGCCTTCACAGCGCTGGGTTTCAAGCCGCAGTCGGTGCTGAGCCTATTCGACACCGGCATCGATTGGGATCCCAACGCGCGCGTGCTGACCGATCAGTACTCGCCGGCCAATCTGCTCAACAGCGCCGCGCGCTAGTGAGCGTCCTCGGCCTGGTGCGCGGCCACCGCGGCGCGCAGCTCGCGCAATTTGGCTTTGACGATGGCTTCGTTGTCGGGGCCCATGCGCACCAGCAGTTTTTGCCCGGCAGAGAGCGCCTCGATCTTCGGATCGGCGTACTGATACATGACATTCGGCCGCACCAGGGCGACCGGTCCGTGCACATCGGGGGCGGCCAGCGCATCGTCGATGGTTGCGACCAGCCGATCGTTGAAATAGCCGTTGGGATAGCCCAGGCCCTCATAGGCCTGCTGGAACAATGGGTAGTAGTGGAAATACGTGGTCGTGAACTGCTGCGTATTCAGGCCCTGCAATAGGTGCACATAGGGCGCATAGCGCTGATAGTTGGACGGATCGATCGTGGCGGCCCGCTCATCGCCGGTGACCGCGAAGCGGCCCGGCAGGTTCTTGGTCGGTCGCAATTCGACCGCCAGGTGCTTGCGGGGCAGGTTGTCGATCGAGACGACGATGTGCCGCACGAGCATCTCGGGGCGAAACAGCTCATCGACCGACTTGGCACCGAAGAGGTCGGCGAGGGATTCATGCAATGGCTCGTCACTGGCCTCGAGCGGCGGCAGGGGCTGGGCCGTCAAGCCTGAGGGCACGGGCACCGGATTCGCGATGCCAGAGGGGGCCGGGATCGGAGCGGTCTGCGCGGCCGGCTCCAGGGCGCCGGGGCGATGATTGGCACGCCAGGATACAAAAAGCGCCACCGCACTGAGTATGACCAGGGCTCCGGCGGCTGCGTACCAGATCGTGTTTTTTTGCATGGATCGCTCGCTCTACGAATAAGTGCCTGAAAACCTATGCCCCTGAGCCACCGATTGCAACCCGACTCGTGTTCGGCCGTTGAATTATGATCGGTGGCCGCGATCGTAAGGGCGGCCAGAGCTAAAGTTCACCCGAGTTCATGAGTCAGCGCCAGTTCAGCGACAGCGGCACAGCCGGGCAATCGAGCGGGGCAGCGCAGCGTCCGGAAGCGCAGTGCGCGCCGGCAGTGCTCATGGTGCGTCCGGCACACTTTGGCTACAACCCGCAGACCGCGGGCAGCAATAGATTCCAGCGCGACGCGCGTGAGGCCGCCTCGAGCACGGCGCGGGCTTTGCCCGAGTTTGCGGCCTTGCACGCTGCGCTTCAGGACGCGGGCGTGCGCACCTGCGTGGTCGAGGACACGCACGAGCCGGTCAAGCCCGATGCCGTGTTTCCGAACAACTGGGTCAGTTTCCACAATGACGGCACGGTCGTGCTGTATCCGATGCACGCCGAGAACCGCCGGCTCGAGCGGCGACTGGATATCCTGGAAGCGGTCGAGAGCGAGCTGTCATTCCACCGCCGCCGCCTGCTCGACTTGAGCGCTGAGGAAACGCGCGGCCGATATCTCGAAGGCACCGGCAGCCTGGTGCTCGACCATGTCGAGCGCGTGGCCTACGCCTGCCGCTCGGCGCGTACCGATGAGTCGCTCGTGCGCGAGTGGGCGCGAGCCATGCATTACCAGGCCGAGGTGTTCGATGCCGTGGGCCGGGATTGCGCCGCACTTTATCACACCAATATCATGCTCGCGATCGGCTCGCGCTGCGCGGTGCTGTGCAGCGAGGCGCTGGCGATGAGCGATCGGGATCGCGTGCGCTCGCGCCTGGCCGCCTCGGGCCTCGAGGTCATCGAGATCGGCATGGAGGCCATGTATGCCTTTGCCGGCAACGTGTTGGAATTGCGCGCACACACGGGGGCGGCCGCGACACAATCGGTGCTGGTGCTGTCCTCGAGAGCACGCGCCGCGTTCGACGCAAAGCAATGGGCGCAGCTCAGCGCCACGGTCGATCGCGTGATCGACGTCGCGGTGCCGACCATCGAAAGCCAAGGCGGTGGAGGGGTGCGCTGCATGATGGCCGAAGTCCCGGAGAGCCCTGCATGAATGGCGCCGCGGCCTCGCCCGCGCCATTGATCCAGCGCGTCTACCAACTGCTCGCCGATCAGCAGTTTCATTCCGGCACGCGACTCGCCGCGGCCTGCGATGTCAGTCGCAGTGCGATCTGGAAGGCCATTGCAGCACTGCGGGAGCTCGGAGTCACGGTGCATGCGGTCGCGCATCGCGGCTATCGCCTGCCGCGCGCCACGGCGCCCTTAGAGGCAACGCTCATTCGCAAGGCGCTGCCGGCTGCAATCGCGGCGCGGCTGCGCCATGGCACGACGCTGTGGTCGACGAGCTCGACCAATGCCGATCTCATGACGCAATCCGACCTGCCGCCCGGACGCTTTGACTTCCTGACCGCGGAATATCAGACCGCCGGGCGTGGCCGGCACACGCGCAGCTGGTATGCACCCCCTGGAGAGGCGATCTGCCTGTCGATGAGCTGGAGTTTCCAGAGCCTGCCCGCGACAGTCAGCGCGCTGAGTCTCGCGGTCGGGGTCTGTGCGCTGCGGACCCTCAAGCGCTCGGGCGTGACCGGTGCCGAGCTCAAATGGCCCAACGATCTGGTGGCCGGGGAGGCCAAGCTCGGCGGGATCCTGGCCGAGCTGCGCGCCGAGGTTGGTGGCCCAGCCTTCGTCGTGATCGGCATCGGCCTCAATGTCGCGCTCGGGACGGCGGTGATCGAGCAGGTCAAGGCTAGCGGGACGCAGGCCATCGATCTGGCCGCGCTCGGGCTGTCTTTGGCTGAGCGCAATTCGATCACCGCGGCGCTGATCGCCGAGGTCGTCGCGGGCCTGGTGCAGTTCGAGCGCGAGGGCTTCAGTGCGTTCGCGCAGGAATGGCGCGCGGCCGATGCGCTCTCGGGCAAGGTGGTGCGGGTCAGTCTGGATGCCGGCAGCGTTTCCGGTCATGCGCGCGGAATCGATCTCGACGGCGCGCTGTGCGTGCAAACGCGCGAGGGGATCCAGCGTTTCGTGACCGGCGACGTGTCGGTCAGGGCCGTCGCGTGAGTTCGAAGCGCCGCCCGGCACTCAAGCGCCCGGAGAGCGTATTGCTGATGGATATCGGCAATTCGCGCCTGAAATGGGCGCTAATGCTCGGACCCTACCGGCGAGGCCAGCGTTTCGCGGCCAAAGGCGCGCTCGAGCTCGAGGAACTGCGCGGCAATGGCAGCGCATTGCAGCGCTCGCTCGCAAGATTCGGTCCGCATTTGAGAATCCAAGCCTGCAACGTTGCCGGCGCCGCGGTCGAGCGGCAATTGCGCGGCATCGTGCGCCGTGCCGGGCTGCGGCCGCCGCAGTTCGTGCGCAGCACACGCGCAGCGGCCGGGGTACGCAACGGCTATGCGCAGCCCTGGCGACTGGGCGCCGACCGCTGGGCGGCGCTGATCGGTGCGCGCTCGGAGCATCCGGGCCGGGCGCTGTGCCTGGTCGCAGTCGGCACGGCCATGACCATCGATCTGCTCGATGCGGACGGAAAGCATCGCGGCGGCAGCATCATTCCCGGACCCAAGCTCATGATCGAGTCGCTGCTCGAGCACACGGCCGGCATCCGCCGTCGTGCCGGAGGTCGCAATGCAGCCGACGGCTCAAGGGCAAGCCGCGCACGCCTCTTTGCGCGCGATACTCGCGAGGCCGTCGCGGCCGGTGCGGTGCGCGCCGCGGCCGCGTTGATTTCGGAGGCGATGCGCACAGCACGCGTACTCCTCGGCAGCACGCCGCGCTTGATCCTATCCGGCGGGGCGGCCGATGCCATCGGGCCGCTATTGCGCGAGCCGCGTCGCCGCGAGGATGAGCTCGCGCTAAGGGGTCTGGCCGTGCTGCGCTCCGCGCGAACGCAATTCGAATAGAATCAGCGCGTGCGCTTCGTAGTCCTGGCATTAATAGTCGTCAACCTGGCGTTCTTCGGCTGGGCGCATTGGATCGATACCCCGCCGAAGGCTCCGTCCGCAGCCGATCGCGACGCATCGATCCCGCCACTGCAACTGGTCCCGAGGCCCCAATCGTCCGCTGCGTCCTCAGGGCCTGCGGCGAGCGCCGCACCGGTAGCCTCTGGGGCGCCGGCCGCCGCCACGGCATCGGGCGCTACCGCCGCGGCGGCGCCCACGCGCTGTCGCAGCCTCGGACCGTTCGAGGATGGGAATGCGGCCAATGCCGCGGCCGAGCACCTGCGCGCCCGCGGTTGGGACCCGCGTGATCGCAGCGCCGAGAGCACGAACCCGAACGTCTACTGGGTGTACATCGGTGAGCTCACGTCAGAGTCGCAGCGTCGCGCCATCCAAACCTTGAATGCCGCAGGCATCCACGATGCCGCGGTCATGACTCAGCCCGAGCAGAGCGATCGCGTCTCGGTGGGCGTATTTGCCGATCAGGCCCACGCCGTACGCCGCGCCGAGCAGGTGCGCGCGCTCGGCCTCAAGCCGACGCTGGGCATGCGCCAACGCACCATGACCGCCCACTGGCTCGACTTCGATCTGAAGCTTAACGAAGCCGATCCACAGCCAGCGGACCTGCTCAGTGCTCCGGCCCACGCCGCCTATAGCCTCGGCCCAGTCAAGATTGCCGACTGCCCGGCCAACAGCGCCAGCGGCTGATAAAATTCCGTCCGATCCGTCGTTGGCCCTTGCACCTGTGCCGGCTTAGCTCAGTGGTAGAGCAGCGGTTTTGTAAACCGTTGGTCGGGAGTTCAAATCTCTCAGCCGGCATCAAGATTTAATAGGACACCGCGCCCAGATATTGTTAAGCCGAGCGTCGGCTCTCGATGTTGCTTCTGGGAAAGTGGACGTCGCAATTTAGAAAGTTCCGGGGGCGCTTGCCATTTATCATCGGGATCTGACGATGGCGACGTAAGTTACGGTGGGGGCTAAAAAAATTGGAGAGCGTGCATGTCGGAGCAGACTGCGGGTGAATTCGACCTGGCCTCGCTCAACGATGAGGAGCTCGTCGAGCAGGTCCACGACGATCTCTACAACGGTCTCAAGAGCGAGGTCGAGGAGGCGACGCGGATCTTTCTCAAGCGTGACTGGTCAGCCGAGCGCGTCCTGAACGATGCCCTGGTGGAAGGCATGCGCATTGTCGGTATCGACTTCCGCGACGGCATCCTGTTCGTGCCGGAGGTACTGCTCGCCGCCAATGCCATGAAGGGTGGGATGGAGATCCTGCGCCCGTTGCTGGCCGAGTCGGGCGTGGAGCCGATCGGCAAGATCGTCATCGGCACGGTCAAGGGCGACATCCACGACATTGGCAAGAATCTGGTCTCCATGATGCTCGAAGGTGCCGGCTTCGAGGTGATCGATCTGGGCATCAACAATGCGGTCGACAAATATCTGGATGCGCTTGCAAAGCACAAACCGGACATCCTCGGCATGTCGGCGCTGCTGACGACGACCATGCCCTACATGAAGGTCGTCATCGATACGCTCAAAGAGCGCGGTATCCGCGGCGACTACATCGTGCTCGTTGGCGGCGCGCCTCTCAACGAGGAATTCGGCAAAGCCGTCGGTGCGGACGCCTATTGCCGCGATGCGGCCGTCGCCGTAGAGACGGCGAAGGGACTGATCGCGAAGCGCCGCGCGGTCGCGCTGGCGCGCTGAGCGCCGGTAGCCCGATGGCGGAGAATGGCCAAGGCACGTTGATCATCGCCTGCGGCGCGTTGGCGCGCGAGGTCGCGGCATTGCGTCGCGCCAACGGCTGGACGGAGCTGGACGTGAGCTGCCTTTCGCCTGAGCTGCACAACCGGCCCGAGCGGATCCCCGGCGCCGTCCGCGAACTGATCCGCGCATCGCGTGAGCACTACCGGTCCATCTTCGTCGCCTACGGCGACTGCGGTACCGGCGGCGAGCTCGACCGCGTGCTGCGCGAGGAAGGCGTCGAGCGCATCCCGGGCGCGCACTGCTATGAGTTCTTCGCCACGGCGGCGGTTTTCGAGCGTTTGGCCGAGGCCGAGCTCGGCACGTTCTATCTCACCGACTTTCTGCTGCGCCACTTCGATCGCCTCGTAATTCGCGGTCTCGGCCTCGATCGTCATCCGGAGCTGTTCCCGACCTACTTCGGCAGCTATCGCAAGCTCGTGTATCTGGCCCAGATGCCCGATGCGGGCTCGCTCGAGCGCGCTCGCGCCGTCGCCACGCGCATGGGTCTGGAGTTCGAATTTTGTCAGACCGGTTACGGCACGCTCGGCGCGAGTCTTGCGGCGGCGGTGCGGCGCCATGAGGGGGCCGCGACATGGGCGCACTGAGCGTCATTTCGTGGCGCGACATTCCGGCGCAGGTCATCGTCAAGCGCGGCCGCGAGTCCGCAAAGATTCAGCTCTCAGCGCGCTTTCAAGAGGCCGTCGACCGCGCGGCGATGCGAGCCGGGCGGGGCAGCTCGGATGCCTACCTCGCCGACTGGCAGCGCAGCGCGCCGCGTCCCTGTGGCGATGATCTGCAGGCTGAGGCGGCCGCGGAGGCCGCACGTCTCGAGGAGCGCTATACGGATGAGGAGCTGGAGCGGCTCATTCGTGCCAAGGGCAAGGCGTCCTGATGGTTGACCGCGTCCCCTGGTGCCCCGGGCGCGACCTAGTCCAGCCTTCGCAGAGGACCGCATCATGACCGACACCGTTATCAGTTCCGCCACGAAGGAAGTCGTCATCGGCTTCGATCGACCCTTCGTCATCATTGGCGAGCGCATCAATCCCACGGGGCGCAAGATTCTCGCCGCGGAGATGGCTGCGGGGGATTTCAGCCGGGTCGAGGCGGACGCCCGTGCCCAGGTCGAGGCCGGCGCGCACATGCTCGACGTCAATGCCGGCATTCCGCTCGCCGATGAGCCGGCCATTCTCGCCCGCGCCGTGCAGCTGGTGCAGTCGATCACGGACGTGCCATTGTCGATCGACTCCTCGATCGTGGCGGCATTGCAGGCGGGACTTGCGGTCTATAAGGGCAAGGCCCTGGTCAATTCGGTGACCGGTGAGGAAGAACGCCTGCACGCGGTGCTGCCGCTGATCAAGCACTACGGCGCGGCGGTGATCGCCATCTCCAACGATGAGACCGGTATTTCCGAAGACCCTGACGTGCGCTTTGCGGTCGCCAAGAAAATCGTCGAGCGGGCGTCGGACTACGGCATCCCCGCCTCGGACATCGTCGTCGATCCGCTCGTGATGCCGATCGGCGCCATCAATCTGGCAGGCGTGCAGGTCATGCGTCTCGTGCACCGGTTGCGCACCGAGCTCAAAGTCAACACCTCCTGCGGAGCCTCCAACATCAGCTTCGGCCTGCCCAATCGCGATGGCATCAACGCCGCATTTCTGACCATGGCGATGGGCGCCGGGCTCACCTCGGCGATCACCAACCCATTGCACGTCGATGTGGTGCGTGCTTGTATGGGCGCCGACGTCATGCTCGGCCACGACCCGGATTGCGCGCGCTGGATCCGGCGTTTCCGCGAGCCGCCGCCGGCCGGCAACACCGCCTCCGGGCAAGCGCAGCGCGGTCGGCGCGAAGGCGGTCATCGGCGGCGAGCGACCTAGGAGTCGGTAGCCATGATACTCACCGAAGATCCGCTCGTCGTGTTCATGCCTTCCGGTAAGCGTGGGCACTTTCCCATGGGTACGCCGCTGCTGAGCGCCGCACGCGCGCTGGGCGTGGACATCGATTCGGTGTGCGGCGGGCGTGGTCTTTGCGGGCGCTGTCAGATCCTGGTCGCGGAAGGGGAGTTCGCCAAGCACGGACTGTCTTCTTCGGTCGCGAGCCTCTCGCCGTTCAGCGAGACGGAAGTGCGGTATTCCAAGCGTGTGCCTATGCCTGAGGGCCGGCGCCTGTCGTGCGCGGCGCGCGTCGAGGCCGATGTGGTCATCGACGTGCCGGCGAGCAGCCAGGTGCATCGCCAGGTGGTACGCAAGGATGCCGAGGTACGTGCGATCGAACTGCATCCGGTCGTGCGTCTGCATTACGTGCAAGTGCAGCCGCCGGACATGCACGATCCGTCCGGAGACCTGCGCCGACTGCACGATGCGCTCGAACTCGAGTGGCAGCTGACCGGACTGAGCTGCGATCTGTCGGTGCTGCAGACGCTGCAGGCGGCGTTGCGCGCCGGATCCTGGCAGGTCACCGTGGCCGTGCACGCAGCCAAACAGATCATCGGTGTCTGGCCGGGCCTGCATGAGCAGATCTACGGGCTTGCGGTCGACATCGGCTCCACGACCATTGCCGCGCACCTGTGCGATCTGCTCAGTGGCGACGTCGTGGCTTCGGCGGGCGTCATGAATCCGCAGATCCGTTTCGGTGAAGACCTCATGAGTCGCGTCTCCTACTCCATGATGAATCCGGGCGGCGCGGCGCAGATGACTGCGGCGGTGCGCGAGGCGCTCAGCGCGCTGGCGGCGGACGTGGCGCGCATCGCCGGCACGTCGCCTGAGAACATCCTCGAGGCGACGCTGGTCGGAAACCCCATCATGCATCACCTGCTGCTGGGCATCGACCCGGTCGAACTGGGCGGTGCCCCCTTCGCTCTGGCCACCGATCATTCGCTCACGCTGCGCGCGAACGCCATCGATCTCAAGCTCAATCGCAACGCGCGCGTCTACGTGCTGCCCTGCATTGCCGGGCACGTCGGTGCGGATGCCGCCGGCATGGTGCTGGCCGAGCGCCCCGATCTATCGGACAAGATGACGCTGCTGGTGGACGTGGGCACCAACGCCGAGATCGTTCTGGGCAATCGCACGCGCCTGGTCGCCTGCTCGAGCCCCACCGGGCCGGCCTTTGAAGGCGCGCAGATCAGTTGTGGTCAACGCGCGGCGCCCGGGGCGATCGAGCGCGTGCGCATCGATCGCGAGACGCTCGAGCCGCGTTTCAGGCTCATCGGCTCCGATCTGTGGTCCGACGAGCGCGGTTTCGAGGAAGCCACGGCCGCCACCGGCATCACCGGTGTGTGCGGCTCGGGCATCATCGAAGTGATCGCGGAGATGTATCTCGCCGGCATCATCAACCAGGACGGCGTGGTCGATGGCGCGCTGTCGGCGCGCTCGCCCCGGGTGGTGGCCAGCGGCAGGACCTTCGCTTACGTGCTGCATCAGGGCGCACTCGAGCTCAAGATCACGCAGACCGACGTGCGCGCCATTCAACTCGCGAAGGCGGCCCTCTATGCCGGCATCGCACTGCTGATGGAACGCCTCGGCATCGATCATGTGGATTGCATCCGCCTGGCGGGCGCATTCGGCAGTCACATCGACGTCAAGTACGCGACCATCCTCGGCATGATTCCGGACTGCGACTTGAGCCAGGTGCGCTCCGCGGGCAATGCCGCCGGCACCGGTGCCCGCATCGCGTTGCTCGATGCGACCTCACGTGCGGTCATCGAAACACTGGTCCGGCGCATCGAGAAGATGGAGACGGCCATCGAGCCGCGCTTCCAGCATCACTTCGTTGAGGCCATGGCGATTCCGCACAAGAGCGCCGACTACGCTCACCTGCGCCGCGTGGTGGAGCTGCCCGCACCGAAGGAATCCATCAGCCAGAGCCAGACTCGCGGCCGCAGGCCGCGCCGCACCGAAACGGTCAAGGCGGACTGAGAACTCAGACCATCGAGTCGGGGAACGACGCCTTACGGCGGGCGATGTAGTCGAGCAACGCCTCGTCGATCGCCGGATCGAGCGGCGGCTCGACATACTCGGCGAGCTGCTTTTTCCAGAGCGCATTCGCGCGCTTGGTCATATCGGGCGAACCTTCCGCTTCCCATTGCTCGTAGCTGTTGTTGTCCGCGAGCGGGGAGCGATAGAACGCATTCTCGAAATTGGCCTGCGTATGGGCGCAGCCCAGAAAGTGCTTGCCGGGCCCGACCTCGCGTATGGCATCCAGCGCCTGGCCATTCACCGACAGGTCTATGCCCGCGAGCAGCGTATGCATCATGCCGGCCTGATCCACGTCCATGACGAATTTCTCGTAGCCCATCGCGAGGCCGCCCTCGAGCCAGCCGGCCACGTGCAGCATGAAGTTCACGCCCGCCAGGCAGCTCGGCAGCAGCGTATTGGCCGATTCGAAAGCCGCCTGCGCGTCGGGGATTTTGGAAGCGCACAGGCTTCCGCCCGAGCGGAACGGCACCCCCAGCCGCCGCGCCAGCGCGGCCATCGAGTACAGCACCAATTCCGGTTCAGGCGTGCCGAAGGTCGGGGCACCCGATTGCATCGAGATCGATGAGGCAAAGCTGCCGAGCACCACCGGCGCGCCGGGATTGATGAGCTGTACGAAGGCAAGCCCCGCCAGCGCTTCGGCCAGCGTCTGTGCAATGGTGCCGGCGATCGTGACCGGCGACATGGCGCCGGCCAGGATAAACGGCGTGATGATCGTGGCCTGGTTGGCGCGGGCGTAAACCTTGGCCGCACCCAGCATGGTCGCGTCGTAGGTCATCGGCGAGTTGACGTTGATCAGGTTGATGATCGTGGTCTTCGGTCGTCCGGTCAGCGGATCGTTCAGCTCCGGGCCGAATACGATGTTGGCCAAGGCCACCGAATCCGCCGCGCGCTCCGGGTGCGTCACGGAGCCCATGAAGGGTTTGTCGCTGTACTTCAGATGGCTGTACACCATGTCGAGATGGCGTTTATTGACGGGCAGGTCGACCGGCTCGCAGATCGTGCCGCCCGAATGGTGCAGCGCGTTGGACACGTACGCGAGCTTGACGAAATTGCGGAAATCCTCGATCCGCGCGTAGCGGCGTCCTTCGTCCAGATTGCGCACGAACGGCGAGCCGTAGGCCGGCGCGAACACCGTGTTCTTGCCGCCAATGAGGACGCTGCGGGCCGGGTTGCGCGCATGTTGCGTGAATTCGCGTGGCGCGCCGCGCTGGATAATCGAGCGGCACAGACGTCGGGGGA
>CABEAX010000199.1_pt1 | contig 18481 bp, 18 predicted proteins | sample 3422171 | NCBI WGS metagenome assembly CABEAX01 (sample SAMEA5534326, study PRJEB31848) | metagenome | biome: tundra; feature: field; material: soil | place: USA | collected 2013-05 | depth 0.15 m | reverse complement strand
TGCCGGTGCCGGTGCCGGTGCCGGTGCCGGCGCCTCGCGCGATGAGTTCGATGACGATATTCCATTCTAGCGCCTCTTCGATAACTGATTGATTTTGTTGTGTTTCGACGCTGACAGGGCGCTACTCGAACGCGTTTCGCGTTCCCTGGACCGCGCAAAACCGCTACCCTCTACGGCCGTATAGCTGACGTTCATGGCTGGCCGCTACCACATCAAGACCTTCGGTTGTCAGATGAATGAGTACGACTCCGCGCGCATCGCGGACGTGCTATGCGCCACTATGGGCCTCGATTCCACCGACGATCCGGCGCAGGCCGATGTGTTGCTCATGAACACCTGCTCGGTGCGCGAGAAGGCGCAGGACAAGGTGTACTCGCTGCTCGGGGAGTGGCGGCAGCTCAAATCGCAGCGACCGGCGCTCATCATCGGGGTCGGCGGCTGCGTGGCGAGCCAGGAGGGCGAGGCCATCATCGCGCGCGCGCCGTTCGTGGATCTGGTGTTCGGCCCCCAGACCCTTCATCGGCTGCCGCAGATGATCGATGAGTTCAAGAGGCACGCACGCGCGGTGGTCGATGTGAGCTTCCCCGAGGTCGAGAAATTCGACGCGCTGCCCGAGCCGCGCGCCGAGGGCACGCGCGCTTACGTGTCGGTCATGGAGGGCTGCAGCAAGTATTGCAGCTTCTGCGTCGTGCCCTATACGCGCGGCGATGAAGTCAGTCGCGGCTTCGATTCGGTGCTCGAGGAAGTGCGCGCGCTCGCGCGCCAAGGTGTGCGCGAGATCGTGCTGCTCGGGCAGAACGTCAATGCCTATGCCGGCGCGATGGCCGACGGCGTGATTGTGGATCTCTCGACGCTCATGCATCACGTGGCCGCGGTGGCGGGCATCGAACGCATCCGCTTCACGACCTCGCACCCGCTCGAGTTCAGCGACAGTCTGATCGAGGCCTACGCCAGTCTGCCGCAGCTGGCCAATCACCTGCACCTGCCCGTGCAGAGCGGCTCGGACCGGATACTCGCGCTCATGAAGCGAGGCTATACGACGCTCGAATACAAGGAGCGCATCCGCGCGCTGCGCGCGGTGCGGCCGGACATCGCGATATCGACCGATATCATCGTTGGCTTCCCGGGCGAGAGCGAGCGCGATTTCGAGGCGACGCTCAAGCTCGTGGCCGAGGTCGGATTCGACCAATCGTTCTGTTTTCTCTACAGCCGCCGGCCCGGCACGCCCGCCGCCGCGCTGCCCGATGAAGTGGCGCTCGAGGTCAAGCAGCAGCGCCTGAGCCGGTTGCAGGCGCTGCTCGATGCACAGGCTCTGGTCATCAGTGCCTCGATGGTCGGCAGCGTGCAACGCGTGCTGGTCGAGCGCGGCGCGAAGAAGGGCCACGGGGATCTCGCCGGGCGCACCGAGAACAATCGCTGGGTCAATTTCCCCGGCCCGGCCTGGCTGCTGCAGCGCTTCGTCGACGTGGTTGTCACCGAGGCGCGGCCGCATTCACTGCGCGGTCGGCTAGGGCCTGAAACCGCGTGAGTCCTGGCGCCGCCGCAGCCCGCGAATTCGCCCTCGAGCCCGCGGACAACACGCGCCTGGCGAGTCTGTGTGGGCCGCTGGATGCGAATCTGCGGCTCATCGAATCGCGCCTCGGCGTACAGATTCGCCGCCGCGGCCAGTCCTTTCGCGTGCATGGGGAGCGCGCGGCCGCGACCGAAGCGGTGCTCAAGGATCTGTTTGCGCAGACCCAGCACCGCGAGCTCGTGCCCGAGCAGGTGCATCTGTGCCTGGTCGAACATGCCAACGGTGCCGCCGGCGAGAGCGAACACAGCGTGGCCATCGTCCCGCTTGGGGCTGCCGGTGCGCGCGCGGGTGCGGGCGAGGGCGAGCGCGCCGGTCACGCCCAGCGCAACAGCATTCGCGCCCGCGGCGCCCATCAGCGGGAATATATGGCCCATATCCATGACCACGACCTGAGCTTCGGCATCGGCCCGGCAGGTACCGGCAAGACCTACCTGGCGGTCGCCTGCGCGGTCGAGGCGCTGCTGGCCGAGCGCGTGCGTCGCATCGTACTGGTGCGTCCAGCCGTGGAGGCGGGCGAGCGGCTCGGCTTTCTTCCCGGCGATATGGCGCAGAAGGTCGATCCGTATCTGCGGCCCATGTACGACGCGCTGTACGAAATGATGGGGTTCGACCGGGTTGCGCGTTTCATCGAGCGCAACGCCATCGAAGTCGCACCCCTGGCCTTCATGCGCGGGCGCTCGTTGAACGAATCGTTCATCATTCTCGATGAAGCACAGAACACGACCATCGAGCAGATGAAGATGTTCCTGACGCGAATCGGCTTCGGTTCGCGCACCGTAGTCACCGGCGATCTGACGCAGACCGATCTGCCGAGCGGGCGCATGTCGGGCCTGCAGCATGCGCAGCTGATCCTGCGCAGTGTGGCCGCTGTGGCCTTCACCTTTTTCGATGCCGGCGATGTGGTGCGCCACCCGCTGGTTCAGCGCATCGTGCAGGCCTATGAGTCGCATGAGCGCGCGAGTCAGCCATGAAGATCAGCGTCATGCGCACTGTGCGCGCCGGGTGGCTGCCGCCGGCACGGGATCTGCGTGGCTGGGCGGCCGCAGCGCTCGGTCGCAACGCGGCCGGTCGCGAGGTGTCGATGCTGCTGGCCGGCCGTGCGCGCAGCCGCGCGCTCAATGCCCGCTATCGAGGCCGCGACCGTGCGACCAATGTGCTGTCATTCCCGGCCTTGCCCAGTGCCGCCGCGCTTTCGGGTCTGCTCGGCGAGCTCGTGATTTGCCCGGCAGTGTTGCGGGCCGAGGCGCGGGCGCAACACAAGAGCGCGCGCGCGCATTGGGCACACTTGGTGGTGCACGGCGTGCTGCACCTTGTCGGCTACGACCACGAGCTGCCCGGTGAGGCGCAGCGCATGGAGCGACGCGAAATTCGCGCATTGCGCCTGCTCGGCATCGCCAATCCATACCGCGCCGCTGCGGCGCGCCCCTCGAAACAGCGCCGCCGCCGATCGGAGCACTGATATCCATGGCTAAAGGCACCCCTGGCAATACCGGTGCGAGCGGTCGCTGGCGCTCAGCGTTCACGCGCACGCTGGCCGCGGGTGTCAAAGACCGAGCGCAGCTGGTGGAGATGCTGGCCGAGTCGCGGCAACGCGGGGTGCTCGATGCCGAGGCCTTTGCGATGCTCGAGGGTGCGCTCGCGGTCGCGGATCTGCAGGTGCGCGACATCATGATTCCGCGCATGCAGATGGTGTGCCTGCGCCGCGAGGATCCGATCGCGCGCATCCTGCCGGCGGTGGTTGAATCGCGCCACTCGCGCTTTCCAGTGCTCGACGGTGATCGCGATGACGTGGCCGGCATCCTGCTCGCCAAGGACCTGCTGCGACTGTTCGCCAGCGGCACGCCGGCGGTATTCGATATGCGCGAGTACCTGCGGCCGGCCGTATTCGTGCCGGAAGCGAAGCGGCTGAATGTGCTATTGCGCGAATTTCGCGACAGCCGCAACCACATGGCGATCGTGGTCGACGAATACGGCGGCGTGGCGGGCCTGGTCACGATCGAGGACGTGATCGAGCAGATCGTCGGTGATATCGACGATGAGTTCGATGTCGAGGACGATCAGAACATCCGCCGCGAGGACGAGCGGCAGTTCAGCGTGCGCGGCAGCACACGCATCGATGAGTTCAATCAGTATTTCAATGCCGAGCTGCCGGAAGGGGAATTCGATACGGTCGCGGGCCTGGTCATGAAACAGCTCGGCCGCATGCCGCGACGCGGCGAGAGCGTGATGCTCGGCATGTTCGAGTTTCGCGTCATGCGCACCGACCGGCGCCGCATCGACAGCCTGCGCGTAACGATCCCGCCGCAGTTTCAGCTGGCGACGCCCGCGGAGTGAGTGCCCCGAAATCTGCACCGCTGACTAATGGCATCGCGCTCGCAGCCGGCGCGCTGCTGGCGTGCGCCTTCGCGCCATGGAATCTGTGGCCGCTCGCAGTCCTGTGTCCGGCGCTGCTGATGTGGCTGTGGGAGGACAGTGCGCCGCGGCGCGCGGCCTGGAGCGGCTTTTATTTTGGCGCCGGCACCTTTGGGCTCGGCACCTGGTGGCTGTACATCAGCGTCCATGGCTTCGGCGGCGCGCCGATCTGGCTGACGCTGATCATCGTGCTGGGGCTGGTAGGGATCATGGCGGCCTATCACGCCTTGCTGGGTTATCTGGCGGCGCGCTATCTGCCGGCGCGCGGCGGCTGGCGCTATCTGGTCGGACTGCCTTCGCTGTGGTTGCTGGTGGAGTGGTGGCGTGGCTGGTTTCTGTCGGGATTCCCGTGGCTGTCGCTCGGCTACTCGCAGACCGATACCTGGCTCAAGGGCTTTGCACCGATCACGGGGGTCTACGGGATCTCGGCGCTGCTGCTGATCGGCAGCGGCGCTCTGATCGCGCTGTGGCGCGGCCCGGCGCGGCTGCGCGTACTGGCCGCGGCGCTGGCGCTGCTGCCCTGGCCGCTCGGCGCGCTGCTCGGTCGCATCGATTGGACGCACAGCGCCGGAGCGCCGGTCACGGTCGCGATTCTGCAGGGCGCGATTCCGCAGGATCTCAAGTGGCAGGCGGACAACGTCGAGCCGACACGTGAGCTCTACACGCGCTTGAACGAGCAGGCGCTCGGCGCGCAATTGATCGTGTGGCCTGAAGCGGCGCTGCCGCAACTGGCCAACGAGGTGCCGCAGTACCTGGGGCAGTTGTATTCGCGAGCACGCATGCATGGCTCGGATATCGTCATGGGCATCATTCGCGCCGACGAGAGCGATAACTACTACAACTCGATCATGACGCTGTCGGATCGGGTCAGCTTCTACAGCAAACACCATCTGGTGCCGTTCGCCGAATACTTCCCTGTGCCCTCATTCATCCGCTTCTGGCTGCGGCTCATGAATCTGCCCTATTCGGATTTCACCGCCGGGGCGGCCGTGCAACCCGCGGTCGCCGCCGGCGGCAGCACGCTGGCGTTGAGCATCTGCTACGAGGACGCCTACCCCACCGCCAATCTGCCGGTGCTCGCACACGCACGGCTGCTGGTCAATGTCACCAACGATGCCTGGTTCGGGCACTCCTGGGCGCGCTACCAGCACTTTCAGATCGCCCGCATGCGCGCGATCGAGGCGCAGCGGCCGCTGGTGCGGGCGGCCAACGACGGGGTGTCGGCCCTGGTGGGTGCCCGCGGGGAAGTCCTGGCGCGGGCGAGCGAATTCGAGCGCATGGTATTGCGTGGAACCGTACAGCCGCGGGCGGGTCTACCCCCTTATGCCCGGCTCGGTAACGCCTTGGTGGTAGTTTTGGCATTACTGGGGACCGGGATGGCCGCCGCCCAGGAATCCCGCCGCTGGCGGCTTAGGTCCCCGCCTTGAACCGGAACCGTAAATTGCTTTCCGGGTCTATCATGCATCTGTTTTCCATTGGATCGGAGTAGATCAGATATGTCGCATCAGGACGTGGGCCCCCGGCTGCTGGGCGCCATCGCACTCATTACCTTGTTCGCGGCCTGCTCGCCGCAATCCTCGACGGCCGCGGCCACGGGCGATACGGCACCGCCTGCGCCGCTGCACATCGCGGCCGCGGCCGCGTCGCCGGTCCCGGTCCCGGTCCCGAGTCCTGCCGCCGTGCGCGGGCTGCCGGATTTCGCGGACCTCGTGGCGCAAGTCGGCCCGGCGGTCGTGAACGTGCAGGTAGTTGAGAAGCCTGCAGGCAGCTCGAATGCCGATTCCGGGAATAATGAAGGAGAGGATCAGGATGATCCGTTCGGCGACTTCTTCCGTCATTTCGGCATTCCGCGTGGCGCGATCCCGCAGCAACCGCATAACTTCGCGCCGGTGCGCGGCATCGGCTCGGGCTTCATCATCAGTGCGGACGGCTACATCCTGACCAATGCGCACGTCGTCAACAACGCCTCCAAGATCACGGTCAAGTTGACCGACCGGCGCGAGTTCGAAGGCAGAGTCATCGGCGTCGACGAGCGCACGGACGTCGCGGTCATCAAGATCGGCGCCAAGGGCAATCTACCGGTGGTGCACATCGGCGACTCAAGCAAGTTGCGGCCGGGCCAATGGGTGCTCGCAATCGGCTCGCCGTTCGGCTTCGAGAACAGCGTGACCGCCGGTGTCGTGAGCGCCACGGCGCGCAGCAACGTCGGCGAAGGCGGCAACGGCTACGTGCCGTTCATCCAGTCCGATGTCGCGGTCAATCCAGGCAATTCCGGTGGACCGCTATTCAATCTCGAGGGCGAAGTGGTCGGCATCAATTCGCAGATCTACAGCCGCACCGGCGGCTACGAAGGCATCTCGTTCGCGATACCGATCAGCGTGGCCAACAACGTCGCCGAGCAGCTCATCAAGAACGGCCACGTGAGCCGCGGGCGCATCGGTGTGACGATCCAGGAAGTCACGGCCGCGACCGCTGAGAACTTCGGCCTCGATCGACCGCGCGGCGCGGCGGTGGCCTCGGTCGAATCCGGCGGTCCGGCGGACAAGGCCGGCATCGAGCCGCTCGACATCATCCTGAGCGTCAATGGCAAGCCGATCGATACCTCCGATCAGCTGCCGCCGCTGATTGCCGAGATCAAGCCCGGCCAGGCAGCGCAGCTGGAGCTCTGGCGCGACAAGGCCATCAAGCGCATCAGCGTCACGGTAGAGGAGCTCAAGGAGAAGGCTCAAGTGGCGGGCAATCGCCGCGGCGGCGGCGGTCCCCAGGGCGAAGCGGCGGTCGTCAACCGCATCGGCCTGTCGGTGCGTGCGCTGACGGCTCAGGAGAAGACCCAGCTCAAGACGCGCGGCAGCATCGTCGTGGTCGATGTCAATGGACCGGCGGCCGAGGCCGGTATCCGCGAGGGCGATGTGATCCTGAGCATCAATCGCGAGGCCGCCACGAGTGTCGAGCAATTCCAGTCCGCGGTGAAAAATGCGGGCCGTTCGGCGACCTTGCTGATGCAGCATGATGCCCAGCAGTCGATCGTGACCGTCACGCTGCAGTAGCGTAGCGCGAAAGCGCTGCGATCGCCGCGCAGGGCGGTGCCGGGGGCCCGGTATCGCCCTGCGCTTCGTGTATTCTTGGGCGTATGCAGGAACGCTACGAGGCCGCCGCAGTAGAGCGCGCGGCGCAGGATTATTGGGATGCTCACGGCAGCTTCGAGGTCGGCGAAGATCCAAGCCGCCCGAAGTATTACTGCCTGTCCATGTTTCCGTACCCCTCGGGTCGGCTACACATGGGCCACGTGCGCAATTACACCATCGGCGACGTGTTGGCGCGCTTCATGCGCATGCAGGGCCGCAACGTGCTGCAGCCGATGGGCTGGGACGCCTTTGGTCTGCCGGCCGAGAATGCGGCGATCGCCAACGGCGTGCCGCCGGCGAGCTGGACGCGCGAGAACATTGCCTACATGCGCAAGCAGCTGCGTTCGCTGGGCTTCGCAATCGACTGGAAGCGCGAACTCGCCACCTGCGATCCGAGCTACTACCGCTGGAATCAATGGCTGTTCCTGCGCATGCTCGAGCGCGGGATCGCCTATAAGAAAACCGGCGTCGTGAACTGGGATCCGGTCGATCAGACCGTGCTCGCGAACGAGCAGGTCATCGACGGGCTCGGCTGGCGCACCGGTGCCGTGGTCGAGAAGCGCGAGATTCCGATGTACTACCTGCGCATCACGGCTTACGCCGAGGAGCTGCTGAAAGCGCTCGATCAATTACCTGGCTGGCCGGAGCGTGTGCGCGTGATGCAGGCCAACTGGATCGGCCGCAGCGAGGGCGTCGAGCTGGCCTTTCCGTACGCCGAGGACACCTGCGCCCTGCTCGGCGGCGACGGCGCCCTCAAAGTATTTACGACGCGCGCCGATACGCTCTACGGCGTGAGCTTCGTCGCGATCTCGGCCGAGCACCCGCTGGCCGCGGCGGTGGCGGCGGGCAACGGCGCGCTGACCGCGTTCGTCGAGGAGTGCCGGCGCGGCTCCACCATGGAAGTGGATGTCGCGACCGCGCAGAAGCGCGGCATGGCGACCGGCTTGCATCTGCGCCATCCCTTGACCGGGCAGAGCATTGCGATCTGGGTCGCCAATTACGTATTGATGACCTACGGCGAGGGCGCGGTCATGGGCGTGCCGGCGCACGATGAGCGCGACTTCGCGTTCGCGCAGCGCTACGCAATCCCGATACCCACGGTGGTGACGTCGAGCAAGGGCGCCTACGAGCGCGTCGGGCCGACGTGGCAGCCGGACTATGCCGAGGAAGGCGTGCTGATCGACTCGGGCGAATTCAGCGGCCTGTCTTCCGCCGCCGCCATCGATGCGATCGCCGCCGCGCTTGCGGCCAAGGGCCTTGGACGCAAGCGCGTGCAATGGCGCCTGCGCGACTGGGGCATTTCGCGCCAGCGCTACTGGGGCTGTCCCATTCCACTGATTCACTGCCCGCACTGCGGGGAGGTGCCGGTGCCCGACGAGCAGCTGCCGGTGGTGCTGCCGGAATACCTGGTGCCGGACGGCAGCGGCAATCCGCTCGCGCGCCTCAGTGAGTTCGTGAATTGTGAGTGTCCGCGCTGCGGGGAACCGGCGCGGCGCGAGACCGACACCATGGACACGTTCGTCGATTCTTCCTGGTACTTCCTGCGCTTCACCTGCGTCGATCAGGAGCACGCCGCGCTCGATGAGCGCACGCGCTATTGGCTGCCGGTGGATCAATATATCGGCGGCATCGAGCACGCGATTCTGCATCTGCTGTATTCGCGCTTCTGGACCCGCGTCATGCGCGATTTGGATCTGTTGCCGTTGTCCGAACCATTTGCCAATCTGCTGACGCAGGGCATGGTGCTGAACCAGATTTATTACCGCACCGGCGCTGATGGCCGAAAGCAATTTTTGAATCCGGCCGAAGTTGAGCCCAAATTCGATGCCGGCGGCGCGCGCATCGGCGCGGTATCGCTCAAGGATGACGCGCCGGTCGAATACGGCGGCCTCGGCACGATGTCGAAGTCGAAGAACAACGGCGTGGATCCGCAGACGCTGGTGGAGAAGTACGGCGCCGATACGGCGCGCCTGTTCACGATGTTCGCCGCTCCACCCGAGCAGTCGCTCGAGTGGTCTGACGAGGGCGTTCAAGGACAGTTTCGCTTCCTGCGCCGGCTGTGGAAGGCGGTCTACGACCATGGGGCCGAGGACGCAGTACCGCAGCTCGATCTGCGCTCGCTCGACGGTGAGTCGGCGCCCTCCGAGGCAGGGCGCGTGCTGCGCCGCGCGACCCATCAGACGCTGGCCAAGGTCAGCGCCGACATCGGCCGCCGGCGCACCTTCAATACCGCCATCGCCGCGGTCATGGAGTTGCTCAACGCCGTGGGTCATTATCAGGAGCGCGGCGAGGTGGCGCACGCTGTGCGGCACGAGGCGCTGGAAATTGCGGTGCTGGCGCTGTCGCCGATTGTGCCGCACATCTGTCATAGCTTGTGGTTCTCGCTGGGGCACAGCACGGCGATCATCGATGAGCGCTGGCCGGAGCCGGATTCGCAGGCGCTCGCGCAGGCCACGGTCGAGCTGGTGGTACAGGTCAACGGCAAGCTGCGCGCGCGCGTGCAATTGCCCGTGGGGACAGCGCGCGAGCAGGCGGTGGATGCGGCGCTGGCCGATCCCGCGGTGCAGCGCTTCGTCGCCGGCAAGATGGTACGTAAGGCGATCCATGTGCCGGATAAACTCGTGAACATCGTGGTATGAGCTCGCACGCACGCCTCGCGCCGGCGCTGTTGCTGCTGCCATGGCTGCTGGCCTCGCTGCTCGTGGGCTGCGGCTTTCATCTGGAGGGCGGCGGGCCATTGCCGCACTCGATCGCGCTGGTGCGCATCGAAACCAACGATACGGAATCGGATTTCTATTTCGGGTTGCGCAAGGCGCTGCTGGACGCGGGCACGCGTATCGATGAGGGCGGTCACGACGACTCAGCGACCGTCATCCACGTGCTGAACGATTCGACCGCGCAGCGCATCCTGACGGTCTCGGCGCTGAACGTCCCCACCGAATACGAGCTCAGCTATTCGCTGAAATTCTCGGTGACCTCGATGGGACGCGATCTGATTCCCGCGGAAGCGCACACATTGGTGCGCGACTACAACTTCAGCGAGAGCCAGCTGCTCGCCAAGGAGCGCGAGAAGCGAATCTTGAGCGAAGCGCTGGCGCACGATCTGGTGTCAGTCGTCATGCGGCGCCTCTCGAGCCTCTAGCGCATCCGCGCACGCGCGCATGCTGCGGCTCTCGAACATCGATCGCCCCGCCGTGGCGCGGCTGCTGGCCGGCTACGGGCTCGATATGCGCCTGGTGGCCGCTGGAGAGGCGATTGACGGCTCGTTCTGGGGCGACAGCGAGGCGGGCCTGCGCGGCAATACGCTGTTCGCGCGCCACGACACACCGTTGCATTCGATCCTGCACGAGGCGGCGCATTACATCTGCATGAGCCCGGAGCGACGCGTCGGACTCGATCGCGATGCCGGCGGCGATGATGCCGAGGAGAGCGCGGTGTGCTATCTGCAGCTGTTGCTCGCCGATGCGCTCGCGGGCACGGGGCGGGAGCGGTTGTTCGTCGATATGGATACCTGGGGTTACAGCTTTCGACTCGGGTCAAGTAAGGCCTGGTTCGAGCAGGATGCGCGGGACGCACAGCGTTGGCTGCTTGAGCGCGGCATCATCGATATGCAGTCGAACCTGACCGGAGCGCTGCGGGTCTGGGTCTAGCGACGCGCGCGCTGCGTGGCGCGGGAAAGGCCGGATGTGTCGGACCGAGTTGCAATAAGAGTTGTGCCATCAAGCATGGCTAGGTTGATGAATTCGAGTGTTATTACAATAGTAATAACGCAGGATTTTTTGGAAAATGGTTACCCTCAAAGTCCGAAAGTTTGGGAACTCGCTCGGTGTGATGTTGGCTGAGACCGTCGCGATGATGATTGATTATTCTGTGGACGCACCAGATGAAGGTGTTGCGCGAAACGGGCCTCGGCGAATTGCACCAGCTGAGCGACGCGCCCCTGAATTTCCGGCTTTTGGCACGTTATATGGGTTTAGCGAGACGCCGCGCGCGGGCGCGCGAAGCGATCGGTCGCCGCCAGCAGCTCGCGGGTGATGCCGGTCTCGAAGGCGGAATGGCCGGCGTCCGGCACGATGCGAAGATCCGCTTCCGGCCACGCGCGGTGCAGGTCCCAGGCGCTGCGCAACGGGCAGACCATGTCATAGCGGCCCTGCACGATCACGGCGGGAATGTCGCGGATGCGCCCGACGTCCCGCAACAGCTGATCGTCGTGCTGCAGAAAGCCGCGATTGACGAAGTAGTGTGCCTCGATGCGGGCGAAGGCGGCAGCGTGTTCGGGATGCTCCAATTTCGCCACGTAGCTCGGATTGATGCGCAGGTAACTGGTCGCACCCTCCCAGCTGGCCCAGGCGCGCGCGGCCGTGGCACGCGTGGCCGGATCGTCCGAGGTCAATCGCCGGTAGTAGGCCTGCATCATGTCGAGGCGCTCGGGCTTAGGAATAGGTGCCACGTACTGTTCCCACAGATCGGGGAAGATAGAGCCGGCGCCGAGCGGATCCTGATAAAACCATTCGAGCTCGGAGCGGCGCAGCAGGAAGATACCGCGCAGCACGAGTTCCGTGACGCGCTCGGGATGGCGCTGTGCGTAGGCCAGGGCGAGCGTCGAGCCCCAGGAGCCGCCGAACACGAGCCAGCGGTCCAGCCCTAAATGCGTGCGCAGCGTCTCGATGTCGCTGACCAGATCCCAGGTGGTGTTCTCACGCAGCTCCGCATGCGGGCGACTGGCACCGCAGCCGCGCTGATCAAACAGCACGATGCGGTAGCGCTTGGGATTGAAGAAGCGACGCATCCCGGGGTCGGTGCCGCCGCCCGGGCCGCCGTGCAGAAACACGGCAGGCTTGCCTTCCGGGTTGCCGCTTTGCTCGTAGTACAGCTCGTGCAGTGCCGAGACCCGCAGCTGCGCCTTCTGAAACGGTCGGATCGCCGGATATAGCGCGCTGGCGCTGGCACTGGCGTTGGGTGCGGCGCGCGCCTTGGGCTTGGAGCGGGCCATCACACCACGACCATGGGCCCCAGCGGCTTGCCGCCCAGCAGGTGGATGTGCAGGTGGTAGACCTCCTGGCCGCCATGCGCATTGCAGTTGACGATCAGGCGGTAGCCGTCCTTGGCGATGCCTTCGCGGGCGGCAATTTCGGCGGCGACCACGAACATATGTCCCAGCAGCGCTTCATCCGCGCTCGTGACATCGTTGGCGGTCGGGATCGGTTTGTTCGGTACGATGAGCACGTGCGTGGGCGCGCGCGGATGGATGTCGCGAAAGGCCGTGACGCGCTCGTCCCGATAGACGATGGTCGCCGGCAGCTCGCCTTGGATGATGCGCTCGAACAGTGTCGGCATAGACCACCCGCCCGTCGGTGTATTCGTGCGGATCAGCTTAAGATATCGCTGCGATGGAGCACAACCGATGAAGCTGACTCTCGAGGGCCTGTCGGCGCAGCTGGATGAGCGCCTGTTGCCGGTCTATCTGGTCTCGGGCGATGAGCCGCTGCGGGTCGGGGAGGCGAGCGATCTGATCCGGGCGCGCGCCCGCGCGGCCGGCTTTACCGAGCGCGAAGTGTTCTTCATCGAGCGCGCCAGTTCGGTGTGGGAGGACGTGCAACAGGCCGCACAGTCGTTGTCGCTGTTCGCGAGCCGTCGCATGGTCGAGGTGCGTCTGCCCACGGGCAAAGCGGGCGTGGCCGGTGCCGCGGCGCTGCTGCGGCTGATCGCCGCCGCCGGCGATGATCTGCTGCTGCTCATCGTCACCGGCAAGCTCGAGCGCGAGACCCAGGGCGCCGAATGGGTGCAGGCGCTGCAGGCGCGCGGGGCCTGGCTGCCGGTGTGGCCGATCGAGCGCGCGCATTTGCCGCAGTGGTTGCGGCAGCGCGCTCGAACCGCGCAGCTCGCGCTCAGCGAGGAGGCCATCGCCATGCTCGCCGAGCGCTGCGAGGGCAATCTGCTGGCGGCACAACAGGAGATCGACAAGCTCGCGCTGCTGCTGCCGCGCGGCGCGGCGGTCAGCGCCAGCGACGTCGCGGCCAGCAGCGCCGATAGTGCACGTTTTGATGTCTTCCAGCTTGGTGAGGCGGTGCGCAGTGCCGATCCGGCGCGAGCGCTACGGATCCTGGGAGGGCTGCAGGCTGAAGGGGCCGAGCCAGTGCTCGTGCTCTGGGCACTGCTGCGCGAGCTGCGAGCCGTGCAGGCAGCCGGTCAAACGCAAGGCCGCGCCCTGGTGCCGCGCCTGCCCTTTGCGCGCCTGACGGCGCGCGCCGGGCGCGCCGATCGCATGGCCAAGGGGCTGGCGCTCGGCGATCCCTGGGACGAGCTGGCGCTGCTGGCCGTCGAGCTGTGCGGCCGGCGCACGCTGCCATTGCTGCGGGTGGGCTAGGAGACCTACATGTCAGAACCCATAGGCTTGTTCGGCGGCACCTTCGATCCCATCCACTACGGACATCTACGCACGGCCTTCGAGCTCTGGCAGTCGCTGAAGCTGGCGCAGGTTCGCTTCCTGCCGACCGGTAGCCCGGCGCACCGCGAGGCACCGCTGGCCTCGAGCGAGCTGCGGCTCGATATGGTGCGCGCGGCGGTCGCCGGCCAGCCCGGCTTTGCGGTCGATGACCGCGAGATCCGTCGCAGCGGCGTGTCGTACTCGGTCGACACGCTGATTGAGCTGCGCCGCGAATATCCGCAGCGCTCGTTGTGCCTGCTGCTCGGCATGGACGCGTTTCTCGGCATGCCCACCTGGCATCGCTGGCGCGAGATCTTCGAGCTCGCGCATGTCGTGGTGGCTCACCGGCCGGGCTGGAAGGCGCCGATCACGGGGCCGCTCGGCGAAGAGATGGTCGACCGCGGTACCGGCAGCGTGCGCGAGTTGCACAGCTGGGTTGCCGGGCGCATCCATGTGCATGCGGTCACGCAGCTGGAAATCGCCTCCACGGATCTGCGGGCGCTTATCCTGTCCGGACGCGACCTGCGCTACCTGGTGCCCGATGCGGTGCGCGATCTCATTGTGCGCACCGGGTGCTATGCTCTATCCAGCCGTTGAGGCGTTGAGGAGGACGAACCAACCCGCATGATAACGACCGCTCGCCCGCGCCGCGCACCGCGACGCAATTCCGCCCTGGAAAAACTGGTACTTGCGGCGCTGGATGACATGAAGGCAGTTAATGTCAAATTGCTGGACGTCCGCGGGTTGACCGATATCACCGACGCCATGATCGTGGCCTCGGGCAATTCTGACCGCCATGTGCGCGCGATCGCCGACCGCGTGATCGAGAAGGCGCGCGCGGCCGGCCGCCGGCCCCTCGGAGTGGAGGGCACGCGCGACAACGAATGGGTGCTGGTTGATCTGCAGGATGTGCTGGTGCATGTCATGTTGCCCCGGGTGCGGGAGTTTTATGCCATCGAACAGCTCTGGGAGCTCCCCAAGGCAGTCCCACGGTCCAGGGCCGTCAGGGCCGTCAGCCCCACGCCGCGCCGGCGCCGCAGCGCGAGCCCTCGGGCCGCGACCCAGTGAGGGGTTGCGAGCGCGCCTAGCCGTGCATCTGCGCGTGATTGCGGTCGGTACCCGCATGCCCGAATGGGTCGATGCGGCCTTCGAGGATTATTCACGCCGTCTCAGCGGCTCCTGGAAGCTCGAGCTCAAGGCCTTGCCTCCGGCGAGCCGCCGCGAGGCCGGCGGCGCGAGCGAGGCTGCCAAGGCGCTTGAGGCCAAGCGGATCCTGGCGCTGCTGTCGGCGCGCGATATCGTGGTGCCACTGGATGAGCGCGGCGAGCAGCTCAGTACGCTCGAGCTGGCGCGCTGGCTCGAAACGCAGCGCGCTGGGGGACAAGACCTGGCCTTTATCATTGGGGGCCCGGACGGACTGGCGCAAGAGGTGCTGGCCAGAGGCCGCAAATTGTGGTCGTTATCGCGCCTGACGCTGCCGCATGCGCTGGTGCGCGTGGTGCTCGCTGAGCAGCTCTACCGCGCCGCCACGGTACTGGCCGGCCACCCCTACCACCGCGCCTGAGACGTGGACGCGTCACTGCTACCGCCGCCGCCGCTGCTGATATTGGCCTCGGCATCGCCGCGACGCAGTGCGCTGCTGTCGCAGATCGGCGTGCCGCATCGAGTGGTGCCCGCACAGATCGAGGAGCGGCGCATCGAGGGCGAGTCGATCGATCAGTGCGTGCGGCGCCTGGCCGAACACAAGGCACTGCAGGTGTGCGCGCGGCTGACGGGCAGCGCGCTGCCGGTGCTCGGCGCCGACACCGCAGTGGTCATCGACGATGTGATGCTCGGCAAGCCGCGCGACCGCAGCGAGGCGCTCGAGATGCTCGCGCGGCTATCTGGGCGCGAGCACGAGGTCGTCTCGGCGGTGGCACTCGCGCAGCGCGGTACATTAAACTCGAGGCTCTGTCGCAGCGTCGTGCGCTTCCGGCCTTTGGCTGCCGAGGAATGCGAGGCGTACTGGGACAGTGGCGAGCCGCGCGACAAGGCGGGGGGCTACGCCATCCAGGGCCTCGGCGCGGTATTCATCGAAACGCTGCGCGGCAGCTACTCGGGGGTCATGGGGCTGCCATTGTTCGAGACCGCGGCACTGCTGAAAGCAGCCGGCGTGCCGGCGGCCGGCGTTCTGGTGTGGCAAGCTTGAGTGAGGTACCCATGACGCTTAAATCATCCACCGATCCGATCGCCGTTGCCGCCGTGCAGATGACCTCGGGGCCGGACGTGAGCGCAAATCTGCAGACGGCCTCAGGACTGCTCGAGCAGGCCGCGCGCGAGGGCGCGCGGGTGGCGCTGCTGCCCGAGAATTTCTCATTCATGGGCCGTCACGATGCCGATAAGCGCGCGGTGGCGGAGCGCGATGGCGCCGGTCCGGTGCAAGAGTTCCTGAGCCGCCGCGCTCGCGAGCTCAAGCTGTGGATCGTCGGCGGCACGACGCCGATTTCCGAAGTGCCGGGCGAGCGCGTCGCGGCCGCCTGCCTGGTCTACGACGATGCCGGGCAGCGGGTCGCGCGCTACGACAAGATTCATCTGTTCGACGTCGATATTCCGGGGAGAAACGAACCCTATCGCGAATCGGCTCATATCGCCCCGGGCTCGCGCTTAGGGTTAGTGCCGACTCCGGCGGGGCTGCTCGGGTTGTCGGTCTGCTATGACATGCGCTTTCCGGAGATGTATCGGTCGATGGCGGCCGCGGGAGCGCAATGGTTCACGGTGCCGGCCGCGTTCACGGTGCCGACGGGCCGCGCGCACTGGGAGGCGTTGCTGCGCGCGCGCGCGATCGAGAACCTCAGCTTCGTCGTGGCGGCCGCGCAGTGGGGACACCATGCCAGCGGCCGCGAGACCTACGGCGACAGCATCATCATCGACTACTGGGGCGCGGTGCTGGCGCGCTTGAGCGGCGGTCAGGGCGTGATCGTGGCCGAGCTGGATCTCGGAGCGCAGCACGCGGCCAGGCATGATTTCCCGGCCCTCTCGCATCGAATAATGTGAATACCTAAGAGGCTCACCGTGGCAGTCCCGAGTTCTATCGCGATCACCGATCCGCTGCGCTTTGCGCGCGAGGGCATCCTCGCGCCCGCGGGTCTCGATGTGGGCCGTGTCGAGCAGGCGCTCGGCCTGGTGCTCGGCTCGGCGGTCGACTCCGCCGATTTGTATTTTCAGCTCTCGCGCGAGGAAAGCTGGGGGCTCGAGGACGGCATCGTCAAGGAAGGCAGCGCCAGTATCGAGCAGGGGGTGGGCGTGCGGGCGCTGGCCGGCGAGAAGACCGGCTTTGCCTATTCCGACGAAATCATGATGCCGGCGCTGGAAGAGGCGGCGCGCGCCGCGCGAGCGATCGCCGTGCAAGGCGGGAGCGGGGCGGTGCAGGCCTGGCGGCAGGTCAGCGGCCATCAGCTGTACATGCCGGTCGATCCGCTGCTGAGCCTGGCCGATGAGGACAAGATCGGCTGGCTCGAGCGTGTTGACCGCGAGACGCGGCGCATCGATCCGCGCGTGGTGCAGGTCATGGCGAGCGTGCATGCGGTCCATGAGCTGATCCTGATCGCCTCGAGCGATGGCGTGCTGGCCGGGGATGTGCGGCCGCTGGTGCGCATGAACGTCAGCGTGATCGTGGAGCACGAGGGCCGGCGCGAGCAGGGCTATGCCGGGTGCGGCGGCCGCTACACGCTCGCTGAACTGGTGGCCAACGACCGCCCGCTGGCCTTAGGCCGCGAGGCGGTACGCCAGGGACTGGTGAATCTGGAGGCCGTGCCGGCACCAGCCGGCACCATGACCGTGGTGCTTGGCCCCGGCTGGCCCGGAGTGCTGTTGCACGAGGCGATCGGCCATGGCCTCGAAGGGGATTTCAATCGCAAGGGCACGTCCGCCTTCAGCGGCCGGATCGGCGAGCGCGTGGCCGCGCCGGGCTGCACGGTGGTTGACGATGGCGCCCTGCCCGGACGCCGCGGATCGCTCAACATCGACGATGAGGGCACCCCGACGCAATGCACGACGCTAATCGAGGATGGCGTGCTGCGCGGCTATATGCAGGATCGGCTCAATGCACGGCTCACGGGCGGTCGCTCGACTGGAAATGGCCGGCGCGAATCCTTCGCGCACGTGACGATGCCGCGCATGACCAACACCTACATGCGGGCCGGGCCGCACGATCCGGGTGAGATCCTCGCCTCGGTAGAGCGAGGCATCTATGCCGTGAATTTCGGCGGCGGTCAGGTCGACATCACCTCGGGGAAATTCGTGTTCTCGACCAGCGAGGCGTACCTGATCGAAAACGGCCGGATCGGCGCAGCCATCAAGGGCGCGACACTGGTGGGCAATGGCCCGGATGTGCTGCTGCGCGTAGGAATGGTCGGCAACGACCTCAAGCTCGATGAGGGCATCGGAGTGTGCGGCAAGGAAGGACAGAGCGTGCCAGTGGGTGTGGGCCAGCCGACGCTGCGCATCGACGGGCTCACGGTAGGCGGTACCGGCTAGCGACCGGCCTTAACCGCCGGGCGTGCCATCGTTCAACACCGAGGTCGCCGTGTGGTGGTGTTCGATGTTGTGGCGGTGCCGCGCCCGCTCGTCGATGTACAGCAGTTCATGCTGGCCGATGCTCACGACATCGCCATCATTGAGGTTGTGATAGCGCACGCGCTTGGAGTGCAGGAAGATCCCGTTGGTGCTGTTGAGGTCTTCGATCACACAGCTCTGCGCCGTGGTTACGATCTGGCAGTGGTGGCGGCTCACGAAGCGACTGTCGATCTGCAGATCGTTGGCTGGGGTGCGGCCGATGACCAGGCGCCCTGGAAACAGTTCGTGCTCGCTGACGGTTTGGCCGGCCGTGGCGAGCAATATGCGCGCGAGCGGCACGCTGTCCGTGCCCTTCGTGCCCTCCGCGGCCGACGCGTCGGCATGGGCGCT
>CABEAX010000168.1_pt1 | contig 19703 bp, 13 predicted proteins | sample 3422171 | NCBI WGS metagenome assembly CABEAX01 (sample SAMEA5534326, study PRJEB31848) | metagenome | biome: tundra; feature: field; material: soil | place: USA | collected 2013-05 | depth 0.15 m | reverse complement strand
TCAGGCGAATAGACGCCCGCGAGCCGCTGGCCGCGGCGTACCAGATCCCCGACGGCGCGCACGTCCAGACGCTCGACCCATCCCGCCTGGCGCACCTGAATGACTTCGATGCGGTGTTCGTCGACACCCACAACCCCGACAGCGTCGACAGTCAGCGCAAAACTACCCTGCTCGACATTGGCGAGACGCACGCCGAAGTTCTGTACAACGCGCGAATCGACTGTGATGCCGCCATGTGCTCTCCCGGCGCCTTCATCCGCGTTGCCATCGGCGTACTTGGGTACGAGTTGCATGTCCATAAACGGTGATTTGCCGGGTTTGTCAAAATGCTCACTGGGCCGCATCGGGTCGTACCAGTAACTCGGCGCGGCTTTAACGGCCGCGGGCGTGACGGCTGCGGCGCCGTGAAGGCGCATAAATACGAATGCGCCAATGCCAAGCAGGAGAACTAAGCCGACGAATAGCACAATCTTGAAATTGCCTCTCATGGCGCATCTCCTGTTGAGCTTTGCGATGCGCTCCAATAATCGAGACGAACCTGCGAGCGGGCCACCTCAACCGCGAGCGCGAGACGTTGCAGTTGGACATCGAGTAGGCCGCGGCGCGCGGCAAGCACGGTGTCAAAGTCGCCGCGACCGGCTTGGTACGCGCTACGCGCGGCCTCGATGCGGCGCTGGGCGTCTGGAATTATCGACACGTCGAACTCGGCTACGCGTTGTTCGAAATGTTGTCGATCCAGAAAGTCCTGACTGACCTGTGTGTGCAGCTCGCGCAGCAGATCGCTTTTACGATCTTCGCTGGCGCGCGACTGTTGAAGCGCCGCCGCGAGACTGCGATCCTGACGATCCCTGGTGAAGAACGGGAGAGCCATGCTGAACTGGATACCAACGAGATCCGAGAAAGCCGGCCGGTACGCGTAATACACCTCCACGGAATAATCAGGCTTATACGACGCACGCGCGAGAGCGACTTCGGTCGCGGAAGACTCGATTCGCTTGTTCAGACTGCCGATGACTGGATGCGCATCGGAACGCGCAATCAAGCTCGTCAACGTGCCCGGCAGTTCAGGCATCGCGAGCGACTCCTCGATCGGGCGGCGTGCCTCATCACCAATCCAGCGCGCAAGAGCCGCACGCGAACGCTGGGCATGGTGCAGCCAGTCGTGCGCCTTATCCCCGACGAGACCTGCATCGACTTTTTCCGCAAACCAGTCGGCTTGAGAGGCGTTGCCGTTGCTGTAATCCTTCTCCAGCGTCCGCACTTGCAGTGCGGCCTCGTCGGCCAGTTGCTGCGTTAGCTTGGCCGCCTGTTCGGCCTCATACAGATCCAGCCACGCCAGCGACGAATCGCGACGTATCATTCGCTGCTCGTTATCCAGTTCGGCGCGGTCCGCATCGGGCCGGCAAGTTCACCGACCCGATGCATTGCCCCCTGGAGTCTGAGCGTCTCAAGGCTGGTTGCGATCAACGCAGGATTGCCGTTTCAGTGCCCGACTGGAGCGCTGCAAGACGTTGGTAGCGTGCGGCCGTTTGATCGCAGTGGTTTGCCAGGGTGAACCAACTGATGGCGTGCTTCTCATCGACCCGCATGCAGATGCGAAAATCGGTGGCCATCATTGCGTGGTGGCCGCCCTTTGCCTGAAGAGCTGCGGCAGATGTTGCAGCCGGCTCAGGAGCAGGCGCCTGCGTGAGGGAATCTTCGCGGCACTCCGCATTGGCTCCAAGGTCTACGACGAGCGCGGCGAGTAACTGAAGGTTGGTAACAGCGGAGATCAGATTTTCGCTGTCCATCGGAGTCGGCATATCGCCGGGCGAATGGTAGAAGCGCCGAAGCCCCGACGGGATCGGGTCGCTCTCTTGCTAAGAGCTTGCTGTCGCCAAAATCTTTGGAGCGCGGTCCCATGCGCCTTCTGCAGAGGCCGTAATGCAGTACATGCCGGCGAGCAGTGCGACTGCGCTTGTGAAATGCCGGACCATCCTAAGAATTCTAGCGTTCACTGCCCGCGCTCGGAAACAACAGCCGACTACGTCGGCACGTTTCTGCGTCGTCGCGTCGAGCGACGCGCGCGAGGTTTTCTGGTCGTGAACAGCTGCTGATGCGTTCCGATTGGATGCAGGACGACCGCGTTGCGGCGAACGCGATAGACGAGGAGCAGGTCCGCGCCCAGGTGGCATTCGGTGAAGCCAGACAAATTGAGGGCGCGCTTGCGGAGACGGTGCTCCCGAAATGGTTCGGGTGGTCTTGTCCCGGAAATCAGGACATCAAAAATGTACTCAAGCGTCTCGAGATCGAATTCCGGATGTTTTCGGGCAGTACGGTAGTCGCGCTTGAAGCGCGGCAGAATGATCAGCTCTCGAGCCACCGGATGGCCTCACGGCCGCTTCGGAAGCGCTGCCCCTTACCGGCAGTCTCTTCCTCTAGCGACTCCTTCAGCGCGGCTCTGAGTGCGGCCGACGAGTGTTTCGGATTCGCGCGGGTGACCCACGCCTTTAGGGCCGCCTCGGCGTTACTTTCGCCGGTGCGCGCCTTGAGCGTCTTGATCTCTTGATCGCTGAGCTGAACTGTTACGGTTGCCACGACTACCTCCCGGATCAGCCAAATTATACGGCGCCCCCCGCCCCGGAGCGGCTCTGTGTACGGGCTCTCCCCGATGACAGGTGACGTCGTAGCTTCTGGTGGCGAATCTGGTGGCAAATCCGGGGAATTGGGGGGATATGCGGGGATCAGAACGCCCAAGATTACAGTAAGTTGCTGATCGGATTGGGGCTTCCGCCGGGTTCGAATCCCTCTCTCCGCCAACTTCCTTTCTCAGATCGTCTCACAACGTCTCTAAAATCAAAAAAAGCCTGGAAAAACAGGCATTTTTGATTCTCACGAGGTCTCACCCGGTTTCTTGCTGTCTCGGTATCCTGTTAATACATTTGGATTCTGGTGCATTAACGGCAGAACCTATTATCGGGATCCCTTGCCGGGAGATCCCGCATGCCACGAGCCGCTCCCCGCGACCCGATCTACCACCGGCGTCGCTACTCCCCTGAAATCATTGAGTTGTGCGTCCGCTGGTACCTGACGTACCGGCTGAGCTATCGCGACCTTGCAGCCATGATGGCGGAGCGTGAGGTCTACCTGACCCATACGACGATCATGCGCTGGGTGCTGCGCTACGTCCCTGAATACGAGCGGCGATGGGCGCGATTCGCGCGACCGGTGGATCCATCGTGGCGGATGGACGAGACGGCCGTTTCCGTGCGGGGCGGCCGGCACTATCTGTACCGGGCAGTCGATCGTCATGGGAAGTCGGTCGACTCGCTGCTGCGTGGCGATCGCGGCATGGAGGCGGCGCAGGCCTTTTTCCGCAACGCTGTCGATTCGCGTTGGGCGCGCCGATGGCCCCGCAAGATTAATCTGGACGGCAATACCGCGAGCCATCGCGCGCTGCGGCAGTTAGGCCACGAGGATCCGCGATGGAAATCTGTTGTCGTACGCGGTCGTCGCTACCTCAACAACATCGTCGAGCAGGACCACCGCGCCATCAAGCAGCGCTGCGCTTCGATGCTGGGGTTCAAGATGCTGACCGAGACCGAGCTTTGTAACGTCAAGCCTTTGCGTAACGCGCGAAAGCTTTCCGACGGTGGCGGTCTGTATTTGCTAATCCAGCCAAACGCCAACTCGCGGACGGCATCGATCCGTCGATCCAGAAGCGAGCACTGGGGAAACGAGCCTTCGGGATCACTCGAATCGCATTGCGGGATGTCTGACACGTAGCGACCACTCTGCAGCTGGCATTGCGGAGTGACCCTGCGGCGCAACTCAGACGCTGTCGACCGTGTTCATGGCCGACTTCGGTTCGATCGAGCTCGACACTCATCAAGCCCGCGCGACAATTTTGATTGGTGCGTCATTTTTTCTCGACGCCCGGGACAAGCGAGTAGCTCGTGCTCCGACCGCCGCCGGAGTCCTTGCGTAGCGCGCCGCGCTCCACGAGATCCAGGATGTCGCGGTAGGCTGTGTCCTGTGAGCACTTGGTGAGCTTGGCCCATTTTGATGTCGTGAGCTTCCCCTCGAAGCCGTCGAGCAGCCTGCTCAGCACCTTGATCTGGCGTTCGTTCAGCGACTGCTGCGCAAAGCGCTCCCAGAAGCGCGCCTTCTCCAGCACCGCGCCGAGCGTGCCTTGCGAGCCCTCGATCGCACGGTGCAGGCACGAAAGGAACCAGTCCTGCCATGGCGTGACATCGAGCGCACCTTTCTGCGTGCGCTCGAGCATCGTGTAATAGTCGCTCCGTTCGCGGCGGATCTGCGCTGACATACTGTAGAAACGCTGGGTGCTCCGTTCGGAGCGGGCGAGCGCCATGTCGGCGATCGCGCGCGCGATGCGCCCGTTGCCGTCATCGAAAGGGTGGATGGTGACAAACCACAGATGCGCGAGCCCCGCGATGAGAAGCGGGTCGGTGCTGCCGGGCGCCGCGAACCAGCTGAGGAAGCGGTCCATCTCTTCTGGGACGCGCGCGGCGGGTGGCGCCTCGTAGTGCACCTTCTGCCGACCGATCGGCCCCGAGACGACCTGCATCGGCCCGCCCCTGTCATCGCGCCAGTTGCCGACGGTGATTTTCTGAAGGCCACTTCGGCCCGTGGGGAAGAGCGCGGCGTGCCAGCCGAACAGCCGGTCGGCCGTCAGGGGCTGCGCGTAGTGGGTGGTTGCGTCGAGCATCATCTCGACGACGCCCTCGACATCGCGGTCGCCCGGTACCAGCCCCCCGACATCCATGCCGAGCCGCCGTGCGATCGAGGATCTGACCTGGTCGCTGTCGAGTTTTTCGCCCTCGATCTCACTCGAACGGACCACGTCTTCGGTCAGCGTGCTCAGCTGGGCCTCACGGCGCAGGTCGAAGCCGAGGTGCTGCATCCTGCCTAGCAGACGGCCTTGCTCGCGCGAGACCTGCCCGAGCAGAGCGGTGAGGCCCCCGCTGTCCCAGGTCAGGCTTGGCCAGTTCTCCTGCCGCCAGATGTACATCTAATCTCCGCGCAATATGCGGAGATTATGGCATTTATTCTCCGCATCGGCAAGAATAATCTCCGCATCTAGTGCGGATATTGGGCGGCCTATTCCCCGCACAGAGCTGGATTACCCAATTAATTCATAATATTAGGGCGTCCGGTCTCGCGTTCCGCAGCGCACCTTTCATTTCTCCTAGCCGGATGTTCTCACTAACGCTGATGGTCGCTGTCGTGAACGTCAATGCACGTCTGCAGCAGATGACCTGTGAGTCTCAGAGTTCGGGGATACTGCCAGCGATCGGCTGCCCCTTGGCCGGTTTATTGGATCGCACAGACACAGCAAAACACCCATGTTTGTAGAACGCAGAATCAATGCCTCGACCGGCGCCGTAGAGCTCTGGTGGTGTGAATGGGAAAAAGGTGACATGGCCGGCGCCAAGAAGATCTACGTCAACAAGATTGCTGATGAGGCAGATGCGCTCGGCGTTCAGCTGGACTCGCTCACCGAGGAGTCTGCGATCTGCTGGGCCGGTGGCAGGACGCTGGGGAACGAAGGCGGACGAGGAGGCCTATGCCAAGTTCGGAGAGATGCGGTGTGCCTTCCACGATCAGCGGCTGAACTATGTTGTCGTTGATCGCAGCGACCTCCACGATCGCTGAGATCCGTGCGTGGATTCAAAGTGGCGAAGCGGATCGCATTCGCCTGCGAATCGTGGAACCAGGCTTGGACGTTCAGATCGAGAAGACGAGGCATCGGCAGATCCGATATCACAACATCTGGTCGTCGATGCCTCCAGAGACGCATTCAATCGAAGACAATCCGCTCTACGAGCTTTTGAAGCGCAAACTTGACCAGTTGACTGGTGGGCAACCTGAAACGTTTCGGTGCATCTTCTTAGCGGATGTGGGCTCGACGCTTCTAAGACGCGTCGGCCGAGACGGTGAAATAGACTCTACGAGAAGACGAGTCTCGGGAAGAGAGATCATTTCCCATTTTGTTTCCGCCTATGCCGACCGCATTGATTCAGTAGTTGTGTTTGCTCCGCACCGCGAAGGTCTGTTCATGGGCCAGACTCGATTGCGATGGTCGGTGTCAACTTTCAACCGTCCCGGCTTAAAGGCTGATGAGTCGGGGTTGGCGCGGCTCGTCGCGCTGCTACCGCCGCCACGGTACGAAGGCTACCAGGCGCGCTCGCTGGTCGATCTGCTCGCTGGACGAATCACCGTACAGCAGTTCCGCTATGCGCTCGGTGATCGGGACGGGGAAAAGAGCCTCGTTGGTCATTGTCTGAATAGTCGGCATGACCTTATCGAGCGTTACCGTAGAGTCTGCGGGCCTGGATGCCGACGACCCCGCAGCGCGTGCGCTCGAGCTTCCATCCAAGCGGAGGGAGCGTGGGTCGGAAAGCGAATCCACGCAATAGTCTTGCGTCAATCGGGCGTGTCCAACTTTAGAGATCAGTGCGTGCAATTCCCGCAAGAATGACCGCCAGCGGCCCGCGGAGGATCTGGCCCGATGGTCGCGAGCTTGTGCTGGTACTTTTGATGGCACCGATATTCAGTAAATGAAATAAGTCATTGAAAATCAGGCGCGTAGGGAGTGATGTGGATCCCTCTCTCCCGCCATCTGCTTTTGCAGCCTTTTCCGGTACTTACCTGACCGAGGGTAGTTGCGTGGCATCCCAACCACCGCCGAGCGCCTCGATGAGTTGCACGCTGTCTGTCAGTTGCTGCATTCGCAGAGAAACGGCCGTTTGCTGGTTGCTGAGTAAAGTCGTCTGTGCCGTGATCACGTCCAGGTAGGGATCGAGTCCCAGTTTGTAGCGATCGGTGGCGATCGCGAGGTATCTCCGGGCCGCGTTGACTGCGGCGTCCTGTTGCTGAGTTTGTGTTGACAGGATTCGCAGTGCGGCGAGGTTGTCCTCGACCTGCTGAAACGCCGTCAATACGGTCTGCCGATAGCTCGCCACGGTTTGATCGTAAGCGGCCTGAAACTGTTCCACCGTGGCTGTGCGCAATCCGGCGTCAAACAGCGTCTCCGCCAGCGTCGGTCCAACAGACCAAAAGCGGCTCGGCCAAGTGAGCCAGTTAGCGATCGAGGAACTTTCGAATCCGCCGGTGGCGCTCAACGTAAGGCTTGGATAATAGGCTGCCTTGGCGATGCCGATCTGAGCGTTGGCCTGTGCCATCAGACGCTCATTCGCGGCAACATCCGGCCGTCGCTCGAGCAGCTGTGAGGGAACACCGAGCGGAATCGCCGGAGGATTCGCCTTCAGGGGCTCGACCGGAAGCGAGAATGTCGATGCCGGCTGGCCGACGAGCAGGGCAATCGCATGCTCATATTGCGCCCGCGCTATTCCAAGGTTGGTGTCCTGGGCCTGCGTGCTTTGCAATTGCACCTCGGCCTGCGCGACGGCTTCGTCCGCACCGATGCCGGTTTCATATAGGGCCTGGTTCACCTGCAGCGATTCCTGATAAGCCACGACGGTCGCATCGAGCAGCTGTTTCAGGGAATCCTGGGTTCGCAGCTGATAGTAGTCGACAGCGAGTTCTGCCTGCGCGGTCAGGCGCGTGTTTTCCAGATCGGCTGCGCTGGCCTGCGCTGCCGCGACATTGCTGTTCACCGTGTTGCGAACCCGTCCCCAAAGATCCGGCGTCCATGACGCGTCAAACGGCAAGTCATAGGCGGTGAACGTGCCACCCGTCGCGGCGGTGCCTGCGATCGCCGTTCCGGCCCCGGTCGCCGTACCCGCGCCGGATTGCGCCGGGCTCGCCGACGAGCGGCTTCTACTGATGCTGGGGCTCGTCGTCAGCGTTGGGTAATACTGCGCCCGAGCTTGCTTGACTAGAGCCCGAGCCTGAAGAAAGCTCGCAAACGCGCCCGCAATGTTCTGGTTGGAAACATTCACCTGCTGTTCGAGCGCGTTGAGCTGCGGATCGTCGAACAGCTCCCACCATTTACCGTGAAGGACGTCGTCCTTGGGCTGCGCCAGCTGCCAGCCATCCGTTTCCTTGTAGGCCGCGGGGGACTGCACCGGGGGGGTATGGTACCTGGGGCCAACATTGCAGCCGTTCAGAAGCAGCAGCCCCAGGAGCACGGCAGAGCGATTGTGAGCTCGTCTGGTCATGTGGGCTGAACTCCGCGCTGGGCGGCTGCAACGGACCCGTCAGCTCGCCGCGCCCACCAGAGACTGAAGCGGTCCAAGTAGAGATAGACCACCGGCGTGGTGTAAAGCGTCAGCAGCTGGCTGATGATCAGCCCACCGATGATCGCGATGCCCAGAGGGCGTCTGAGCTCCGAGCCCGTCCCGGTACCAAAGGCGAGCGGCACGGCGCCAAACAGCGCCGCCATGGTCGTCATTAGGATCGGTCTAAAGCGCAGCATGCATGCTTCGAAAATTGCATCAGCGGTGCTCTTTCCGTCCTGGCGTTCTGTCTGAAGGGCGAAATCGATCATCATGATGGCGTTCTTTTTTACGATTCCGATCAACAGCACGATTCCAATGATGGAAATGACGTTCAGGTCCTGCTTGAAGAGCATCAACGCCAGCATCGCGCCCACGCTCGCCGGCGGCAGACTCGAGATGATCGTCAGTGGATGCACGAGACTTTCATACAAAATCCCGAGAACGATGTACACCGAGAGCAATGCCGTCAGAATCAATACCGGCTCAGAAGACAGCGACTGCTGATAGGCGAGCAGTGTGCCTGCGAAAAAACCCTGGATCGAGGAAGGTGTGCCGAGCCGCTGCTGCATCTGTTTGATGCGCAGCGTGGCATCGCTCAAGGATACGTCCGGCGCCAGGTTGAACGAGGCCGTGACCGAGGGAAACAGACCGGTATGGTTGACCGCCAGCGCGGTCGTGGTGGCTTGGGGCTTAGCCACCGCGAGCAATGGAATGCTGCTGCCTTGGGCCGATTGCAGGTAAATGTCGTGCAATCCTTGCGGACTTTGCCAATATTGGGGAGCGACTTCCAATACCACGTAGTACTGATTCAACTGCGTATAAATGACGGACACCTCGGACTGGCCGAAGGCGCTGTACAGTTCCGAGTCCAGCGACTGCACCGTGAGACCGAGCTTAGCCGCCGTCACACGGTCATAGTTCAGCAGCTCGTCGAGGCCGCCGTTCTGCTGGTCGGAGTTCACGTCCTGCAGACCGGGAAGGCGCTTCATCTCCTTGAGCAGCGTGGGCCCCCACTTGGAGAGATCCTTCACGTTGTCGGATTGAAGCGTGTATTGATACATCGCATTACCACCGCGACCGCCGATGCGCAGATCCTGCGCCGCTTGCAGAAACGCGGAGGCAACCGGCATACGGTTCAATTTGGGGCGCAGGCGGGCGATGACCTGAGCCGCACTGACCGTGCGGACAGCCAGCGGTTTCAGAGCGATGTAGATGAAGCCGGTATTGGTGGCACCGCTGCCGCCGGTAAAGGCGATTACGTTGGCCACGGCCGGGTCGCTCTTGATCACGCCGACTATTTGTTTGATGGAGTTGTCCATGGCCGGAAAGGACGAATCCTGCGGTCCCTGTACGCCGCCGGTAATCGCTCCGGTGTCCTGCTGCGGGAAAAAGCCTTTCGGTATCGTGATGACCAGCACCACATTGAGAGCTATCGTCAGAAATAAAGCCAGCATCGTCAGCCGCGGATGGTCCAACACCCAATGTAGACTGCGACGGTAGAGCGATAGCAGCCACTCGAAGGCTCTCTCGTTGGCCAGGTAGATACGGCCATGCTTTTGTTCGCGCTCGCTTCTCAATAGATACGCGCACATCATCGGCGTGGCGGTCAATGAGATGATCATCGACACGACGATGGCTGTCGACAGGGTAACGGCAAACTCGCGGAACAGACGGCCGACGATGCCGCCCATGAACAGCAGGGGAATAAAAACCGCCACGAGCGAAATGCTGATGGTCAGAACGGTGAAACCGATCTCTTCCGCACCCTTCATTGCCGCGTCAAGCGGCTTCATGCCGTGCTCCAGATGGCGCGAGATATTCTCCATCACGACGATGGCGTCATCGACCACGAAACCGGTCGCGATCGTCAGAGCCATCAGCGAAAGATTGTCGATGCTGTATCCAAAGAGATACATCACAGCGAAAGTGCCGATCAGCGCCGCCGGCATGGCGACACTCGGGATTAATGTCACGCGGGCATTGCGAAGAAAGATAAAGACTACGGCGATGACCAGGACGATGGAAATGATCAGCGTCGTTTCAACGTCATGGACCGAGGCGCGGATCGTCGTGGTGCGATCCAGTACGATCGTGGTATCGATACCTGATGGAATGGATGCCTTGATGAAGGGAAGCTGAGCCCGTATGTTGTCGTTGGTCTGGATGATGTTGGCGCCCGGCTGGCGGGAGATAATCACGGTAACGGCACGCTTGCCGTTCAAATAGCCGGCGGCGCGCACGTTCTGTACGTCGTCTGTGACCTGAGCCACATCGGACAGACGCACAGCCGCGCCGTTGTTATAACCAACGACGAGCGGTTTGTAGTCGGCTGCATGCGAGATCTGATCGTTGGCCAGAATGTCTGCAGTCACGTAGCCGTCCGAGATCTGGCCTTTGGGTAAATCGCTGTTTTGCACGCTCAGCACGGATTTCAGATTCGCCAGGGTCAGGCCGTGGCTGGCCAGTTGTGTGGGATTGGCGTCCACGCGCACCGACGGCAACGCGCCGCCACCGACGTTGACCTGCCCGACGCCCGGTATCTGCGACAGTTTCTGTTGTATGATGGTAGAGGCTTCGTCGTACAACTTGTCCGGACCGAATTTGTCCGAGGTCAGGCCCAGGATCATGATCGGTGCATCGGCCGGATTGACTTTGCGGTAGGTCGGATTGGAGGGCAGGTTGGCGGGCAAGTACGATCGTGCGGCGTTGATGGCAGCCTCGACATCCCGCGCTGCGCCGTCGATGTCGCGGCTCAGATCAAATTGGATCGTGACCGAGGTGGAGCCCAGCGAGCTGGCGGAGGTCATCTCCGTGACCCCGGCGATATGGCCGAATTGCCGTTCCAGCGGTGTAGCGACCGAGGAAGCCATGATCTCGGCGCTGCCTCCAGGCAAGCTCGCGCTCACGGAGATCGTCGGAAAATCCACCTTCGGCAGCGGGGAAACCGGCAGCACGCCGAACGCGATCGCGCCGGCAATCACAATCGCCACCGTGAGCAGAGTCGTGGCCACCGGCCGATGAATGAAGGGCGCGGAGATGTTCATGCCGGTGCTTCGGGTTTGCGCGCAAAGCGCTGCCCGAGACGGTCGAAAAATATGTAGATGACCGGGGTGGTATAGAGCGTGAGCGCCTGGCTCAGCAGCAGTCCGCCCACCATCGCGATACCCAGAGGCTTGCGCAGCTCGGATCCGATACCGGTTCCCAACGCCAGCGGCAGGCCCGCCAACAGGGCGGCCATCGTGGTCATCAGGATGGGACGGAAGCGCAGCAGACAGGCCTCGTAGATGGCGTCCGTCGAACTCTTGCCTTGAGTGCGCTCGGCATCGAGCGCGAAGTCGACCATCATGATGCCGTTCTTCGTCACGATACCGATCAGCAGGATGATGCCGATCAGAGCGACCACATTCAGATCCTGGCCAAACAGCATCAGTGCCAGCAAAGCACCCACGCCAGCCGACGGGAGCGTGGACAGAATGGTGACCGGGTGGATAAAGCTCTCATACAGAACGCCAAGCACGATGTAGACGGCCACCAGGGCGGCGAGAATCAGCAATGGCTCGTTCGACAGCGAGTTCGTGAAGGATGCTGCGGTGCCTTGAAAGCCCGCCTGAAGGCTGGCGGGCATGTGCATGTCGCGTTGCAGCCTGTTGACCGCCGTGATTGCACTGCCCAGCGAGGCATTCGCCGCCAGGTCGAACGAGACCGTGATGGCCGGGAACTGGCCCTGATGGGTTATGGACAGCGGTTCGGTCGTCTTCTCGAAATGCGAAAAGGCGCTGAGCGGTACCGCGTTGCTCAGGGTCGAACTGGTCGCTCCTGCGGAGGCGGCTCCTTTGCTGGAACTCGAAGTTGATGTGCCGGCCGCCAGCGCGTTCGCGGGGGGAGCAAGCGTATTGGCCGCGGGCGTGTACAGTGCCGAGCTCGTTAGAGCATTGGATCCGGCAGAGGCGGAGCCGATGGATGCAAAGGACGCCGAAGCGCCGGCACCGCTTGTGCCGGAAGATGCATTGGATTGGATGTAGAGATGATTGAGCTTGTCCGGGTCCTGCTGAAACTGCGGTTCACTCTCGAGAATGACATGGTACTGGTTGACCTGGGTGTACATCGTGTTGATCTGCCGCTGACCGAAGGCGTCATACAGCGTGTTGTCTATCGTCGAGGGCGCGATTCCCAGTCGTGAAGCAGTGATGCGGTCAATGACCAGGTAGACCGCCAGGCCGCCCAGTTGCTGGTCGGTGGCGACATTGGCCAGTTCCGGTAGCTGTTTGAGCCGGCCGACGAAACGGTTGGTCCACTGATTCAGTTCGTTGATGTCGGGGTCTTCGAGGGTGTACTGGTATTGTGTGCGGCTCACCCGATCATCCACGGTAATGTTCTGCACAGGCTCCATGAACAGCTGAATGCCCTGGACCTGCGCGAGCTTCGCAGTGAGCCTGCCGATGATGTCCGGAGCTCTGCTGCGCTGTGCCAGCGGCTTAAGACTGATCGACATGCGGCCGCTGTTGGTCGTGGTATTCGTGCCGTCTGCGCCGATGAACGAGGACAGACTGTCAACCGCCGGATCAGCCAGAATTATTTTTGCCAGCTGCTGCTGTCTGTCCGCCATGGCCCGGGCGCTGATCGTGGGCGGGGCCTGCGAGATGCCCTGGATCACGCCCGTGTCCTGTACCGGGAAGAAACCTTTGGGGATCACCATGTAGAGGAATACCGTGAGCATCAGCGTCGCCACGGCGACCAGCAGCGTGATGGTCTGAAATCTAAGCACGAACTTCAGTGTGCGACCGTAAAATGAGATCACGCGATTGAAGATGCGCTCCGAAGCCTTAAACAGGCGCCCCTGCTGCTCCTTGGGTCTATGCCGCAGGATGCGCGCGGACATCATCGGCGTGAGTGTCAGGGAAACGATGGCTGAAAAGCCGATGGTCACGGCGAGTGTCACGGCAAACTCGCGGAACAGGCGGCCAACCACGTCGCCCATGAACAGCAGCGGAATCAGTACGGCTATCAGCGCCACGGTCAGCGATAGGATCGTGAAGCCGATCTGCTCGGCGCCTTTGAGCGCGGCGTCCATGGGTTTGTCGCCGTTCTCGATGTATCGCGAGATGTTCTCTATCATGACGATGGCATCGTCCACGACGAAGCCGGTGGCGATGGTCAACGCCATGAGCGACAAGTTGTCCAGGCTGTAACCAAGGCTGTACATGACCGCCAAGGTCCCGATCAGTGACAGCGGTACGGCTATGCTCGGGATAATGGTGGCGCTGACACTTCGCAAGAACAGAAAGATAACCAGCACGACCAGGGCGATCGCCAATAGCAACTCGAACTCGACATCGGAAATGGATGCCTTGATACCGGTCGTGAGATCGGTAAGCGTGGTCACCTGAATGCCTTTGGGCAGGTTGACCTCAAGCTGTGGCAGCATTTGCTTGATGTTCTTGACCACGCTGATGGTGTTGGCACCGGACTGGCGTTGCACATTGAGGATTACGGCCGGGGTCTGGTTCATCCACGCAGCTTGATTGTTGTTCTCAATGCCATCGACGATCTTCGCCACGTCGGTGAGCATGACGGGCGCGCCGTTACGGTACGCCACCACCACGTTTCGATAGTCCTGGCTGGTGACCAACTGATCGTTGGCATCGATCTGGTAATCCTGCCGTGGGCCGTCGAAGTTGCCTTTTGCGGCATTCACGCTGGCCTGGGTCAGGGCCGTGCGTACGTCCTCAAGATTGATGCCATAGGAAGAGAGCGCTGCCGGATTGGCTTGAATGCGCACCGCGGGCTTTTGTCCGCCGCTGATCGTGACCAGGCCCACGCCGGTGAGCTGGGAAATCTTCGGCGCCACGCGGGTATCCACGATGTCCTCGACCTTGGATAGCGGCATCGAAGTTGACGTGATGGCCAGCGTCAGCACGGGGGCGTCGGCTGGATTGGTCTTGCTGTAGATCGGTGGCGCAGGCAGGCTGGACGGCAGAAGGCTTTGCGAGGCGTTGATGGCCGCCTGCACCTCCTGCTCGGCTACATCTATATCCAGGCTCAGCGTGAACTGCAGCACAATCACGGAAGTGGCGCCGGAACTGGTGGAGGTCATCTGGCTCAGGCCCTGGATTTCGCCGAACTGGCGCTCCAGTGGCGCGGTCACCGTCGTGGCCATCACATCGGGGCTGGCGCCGGGATAGAAGGTGACGACCTGAATCGTCGGGTAGTCCACTTGCGGCAGCGCCGACACCGGCAATTGTGTATAGCCGACGACTCCGATCAGGAAAATGGCGGCCATGAGCAGCGAAGTGGCCACCGGCCGCAGGATGAATTGACGAGAAGGATTCACGGCGTGCTGGTCCCGCTCGTGTCTACGGCGCGCTGGTCCCGCTGGCATTGGTGGCGGTGGTTGGCGTGCCGGAAACGGCGACCTTGGCGTTATCCTGCAGCTTGTCGAAGCTGCTATCGGCGACTATTTCGCCCGATTTGACGCTGTCAACCTGCGTCATGCCGCCGTCGGTCACTCCAGGTTTTACAGCGCGCAGATGCGCGACATCGTTTTGAATCACGTATACAAACGATGATCGCCCATTTTGCTGAACGGTCGATGCCGGAACCAGAGTCACACCCTGCAGTGTATTCACCAACAGGCGCGTGTTGACGAACTGGTTCGGGAACAAGGCACTATTTTTGTTATCGAATATCGATCTGACTTTTACGGTCCCGGTCGTGGTGTCAATCTGATTGTCCAGTGCCAGCAGCTGGCCGCTTGCGATCTTGGTCTGCGCAGTGCGGTCAAAGACATCGACGCTTAGCTTGGCGTTTTCGCGCAGGCGGCCGACCACTGGACCCAGACTGTCTTCCGGTAGCGTGAAAATCACGGTAATGGGCTGCATCTGGGTGATGACTGCGAGCGTCGTGGTGCCGGTGGCCTGCACCACATTGCCCGGATCCACCAGCCGCAATCCGATCTGACCGCTGATGGGGGCGGTGATGTGACAGTATTCGACCTGAAGCTGGTCGAATTGCACCGTGCCCTGGTCGTTTTTCACGGTACCCTGGTCCTGCAGCACAAGCTTTTCCTGGTCGTCGACCATTTGTTGTGCAATTGCATTGCGCGCCAGGGCGGCACGGTAGCGTGTGAGGTCCATCTGCGCCTGCGCGAGCACGTTCTGGTCGCGTTCCAATGTTCCTTGCGCCTGCAACAAAGTGGCCCGGTACGGACGCGAATCGATCTCTATAAGCGGATCACCTTTACGCACCAGCTGGCCTTCCTTAAAACCCACCGCAACGACCAGTCCATTCACCTGGCTGGTGATGGAATTGGTATAGACCGGAGTCACGGTACCGATGGCGTCAAGGTAAACGCTGATGTCGCCGGTTTTTGCCGTTGCGGTCGTAACGGTGATCCCCGCGGCGGCGGCACGACGCGCGGCGGCCGCGGCGGCTTCCGTGGCCTCATGATGGCGCCAGATCAGGACTGCTGCAACGATCAGAATTACCGCAACAACGATCAGGCCGACGCGCCAAATCCGCTGCTTGCGTGTGGAATGGCCGAAAGCGGGGTCTGGGGTATCAGTGGCAGTCGGCATTTGGCATATGTCTGGAAACTCGCTCTACGATAGCATGCGCGTCATGCACAGACTCCGCCACGACCGTTAACAACACTTAATGAGCGCTTCATAGGATCCCACGTGAAATGTTATTCCTGGAACGTCAACGGCATCCGTGCCGTGCTAAAGCGAGGGCAGTTCCATCCGTTTCTGGAGGCGCACCAGCCGGACATACTGTGCCTGCAGGAAACCAAGGCCGAACGCGGGCAGATTGAGGTCGAACTGCCCGGTTATCACGAGTATTGGAATTCCGCGGTCAAGAAAGGCTATTCGGGCACCGCGATCCTGTCGAAGCAGAAACCTCTCGCCGTCATCAACGGCTTTCCCGAGGGCTTCGCCAAACGCTTCAAGTTCGCCGACGAACTACTGCGCGACAGCGCCGAAGAAGGCCGGGTCATCGCGGCGGAGTTCAAAGACTTCTACGTCGTGACCGTCTACACGCCGAACGCCAAAGACGACCTTAGCCGTGTGCCGCTACGCTTCGAGCATTGGGATCCGGCATTTCTGGCCTACTGCCGGCAACTCGAACAAAGCAAGCCAGTCATATTTTGCGGCGATCTCAATGTTGCGCATACCGAACTCGATCTGGCCAATCCCAAATCGAATCGCGGCAAAAAGGGTTTCACCGACCAGGAGCGCAAGGGTTTTCAGAACCTGGTCGATGCAGGTTTCGTCGATACCTTTCGCCTTTTCAAGCAGGGGAACGGCCACTACACCTGGTGGAGCAACTTCGCCAATTCACGCGCACGCAACATCGGTTGGAGAATCGACTACTTCCTGGTCTCAGCAAAACTGCGCGGCGCCGTGCAGGCTGCCGACATTCACCCCGATGTCCTGGGCAGCGATCATTGCCCCGTCAGTATCACGCTCGGCTCATGACGGAATAATCCACGGGATCAGGTATTGCTGCACCACGACCAGCAGGGCAAGCAGCACCGTCAGCACAATGCTGTGAATGAACGTGCGTGCAACGACCTCGCCCTCGCGGCCTTTGAGATTCGTGACCGCAACGCCGGTGGCGATGTTTTGCGGCGAAATCATCTTGCCCATGACGCCGCCGGAGGAATTGGTCGCAGCGAACAGCACGGGATTGAGGTTGAGCTGGCGGGCGGCGACGACCTGCAGGTTACCGAACAAGGCATTGCCAGAGGTGTCGCTGCCCGACAGGAATACGGCGAGCCAGCCCAGGAAGGGCGAGAACAGGATGAACAGGTGCCCAGCCGAAGCGGCCCCTTGGCCGAGCGTATACGCCAGACCTGAGTAGTTCATCAGGTAAGCCAGCCCGACGATCAGCATGACCGTCAACACCGCCAGCCAGGCCTGGCGGATCGTGTGGCCCACGCAGCGCACAAACCCGCTCGGCGACAATCTGACGAGGATCGCAGTGATGATCGCCGCCAGCAGAATCGCGGTGCCGGTGCCCAGCGGCTGAAAGGTCCAGACCGCTGCGTATGGCTTGTCATGGTATAGCGTGATCGAGATCATCTTGTGCAGGCCAGGCCATGAAATAGCCTGCTGCCCGATGGTGGCTACCTTCAATGAGGTCCAAAGGATCACAACGGCCGAGACGATGATCCAGGGAAGCCACCCCTGCCACATCGGCACAGCGGATACCGGACGCTGGCTCACCACCCGGGTGTCTTGAATTGCGAACTCAGGGTCGGTCGGTGCGCGCCAGAGCTTGAGAAACAATAGTGTCGTGATCAGGGAGCCAAGCGAGGCCAACACGTCCGTCAACGTGTAGTTGATGAAATTGGAGGTCAGGAACTGCAATGTTGCAAAGCTGCCGCCCGCGACCAGCAGCATCGGCCAAAGCGCGCGCACCGAGCGCCAGCCACCGTAGAGCGCCATGACGTAGAACGGAAGAATGATTGCCATGACCGGCAACTGCCTGCCGACCATTTGGGCGAGCACCGACGCGGGCAGGCCGGTCACGGCACCCAGCACTGTCACCGGGGCGCCCAGCGCCCCAAAGGCCACCGGCGCGGTATTGAAGATCAGCACGAACACCAGCGCTTCGAGCTGCGGAAAGCCCAGCAGGATCAGTAGCGCGGCGGTGATGGCGATCGGCGTGCCGAAGCCTGAGATGCCTTCCATCAAAGCGCCGAAACAGAATCCGATCACCACCAGGATCACCCGGCGATCGCGCGGCAAATGGGTGACGATCCAGGTGCGGAACGCCTCGAACCGGCCCGACTGAACGGCGACGTTGTAGAGCAGCAGGCCGTTGAGCACGATCCACATCACTGGCCAGAGTGCGAACACCGCGCCATTGAACACCGACTCGAATGCGAGCCCGACCGGCATTTGCCAGGGCATTAGTGCTACGACCAAGCCGACGATCAGACCGCCGAGCGCCGCCTGCCACGCTGGCCGCCGCAATACACCGAGCAACAGCAGCACCGTGAAGGCCGGCAGGATCGCGACCAGACATGACAGCGCGAGGCTGCCGCCGACCGGTGTCAAAAGCTGATGAAACATCTTGCCCCCTGGCTTATTTTAGTGACTTCTTGCGCCCGCGACGCAGACCACGGCTTCCTTCATGACGAATACGAGGTGCTCCGTGGCCTGAATGCCGGCCAGCGGGTTACTGGCCACGGCCACAATATCGGCATATTTTCCCGGCTGCAACGTTCCGGTCTGATCGGCGCGAGAGAGTCCATGACAACGATTGCGCGTAGCGCGACTTGGAAAGATCTGTGGTCATCGGGGTTGCTGGGTCGCTTCCTGCTGCTGTGCATGGGTGTATGGCTGCACGCGGCCGACATGCTGGTCACCGCCACGATCACGCCATCCATCGTCGATGAAATCGGCGGGGTCGCTTATGTCAGCTGGACGATCTCGCTCTACCAGGTCGGTGCAATCATTGCCGGAGCGGCCTCAGCGATGCTGTGTCAGCGGGCCAGTCTCAAGCGGGTGCTGAAAGCTGCCGGGCTTCTGTATGGCATGGGTTGTGTGATCGCGGCCCTCGCGCCGAACATGGCAGTGCTGCTCGCCGGCCGATTCATTCAGGGGCTCGGCGGCGGCATGCTGCTCTCCCTGTGCTATTTGGCCATTCAACAGTGGTTCGCGCCAAATTTGTGGAGCCGCTTGTTTGGTATCAACGCGTTCATCTGGGGAGCCGGATCGTTGCTGGGGCCTTTGATCGGAGGCGTATTCGCCAATCTGCACGCCTGGCGGGGGGCATTCTGGCTGTTCGCCCTCCAGGCAGGTGCCCTATGGGCGCTGGCTGCCCTGTTGTTGCCGTCCGAGCCGGCGCCAAGGCCGGCCGCAAAGCAATGGCCGTGGCTGCCGTTGCTCATTCTTTTGGTCGCGACACTGATCATCGCCCAGAGCGGCGTCACCGGACAGTCTGCTCTGTCAATCGCTGGTTGCCTGTCGGGTGCGGGTCTGCTCTATGCGGCCGCAAGATTGGACCGGCGATCCCGCACGAGGCTGCTGCCCGTGCAGCTACTGGATTTTCGAGACCCGGTCGGCGCCGGCCTGCTCATGGTGTTTACTCTTTCCGTGGCAACGACCGGCTTCTGGGCCTACGGACCGCTGATCCTCAAGATCCTTTTCGGAACCAACCCGCTGTTTTCCGGATATGTGCTTGCTGCCCAAGCCCTGGCCTGGAGCCTGGCCACGCTGGCGGTATCGGCGGCTCCGTTGTCCGCTGACAAGCTGTTGATACGCGGAGGCGCGGGGTTGGTCGCACTCGGCGCGGCGGCCTTTGCGCTCGCGGTACCTGCAGGCTCCCTCACCGGGATCATGGTGTGCGCGCTGCTGCAAGGTCTCGGATTTGGCCTTTTCTGGCCCGCCATAGTGCATCGATTGGTTCGTGTCTCGCACGCCGGCGAGCAGGCACTTGCCGCGGCATCGCCCTCGACGATCCAGCGGATCGGCTATGCCGTGGGCACTGCGGCGGCAGGCATCGTCGCCAACT
>CABEAX010000071.1_pt1 | contig 23995 bp, 22 predicted proteins | sample 3422171 | NCBI WGS metagenome assembly CABEAX01 (sample SAMEA5534326, study PRJEB31848) | metagenome | biome: tundra; feature: field; material: soil | place: USA | collected 2013-05 | depth 0.15 m | reverse complement strand
GATTGAGTGGAGAATTCAATATGTGTCAAACCTGCGGCTGCAGCATTACCCCCGGAAATGCTCATCTGAGCATGGATCAGAACGGCAACCGGAGCGCGGTGATCGACGTGCTGCAAGATCTGCTCGCCGCCAACGACCGAGTAGCGATGCATAACCGCGAGCACTTCGATGAGCACGGCGTGCTCGCGATCAACCTCATGTCATCGCCTGGCGCTGGAAAAACCGCCTTATTGGAGGCGACGATCGTGGCGCTCGGCAGCCGGTACCGCATCGCGGTGATCGAGGGGGATCTGGAAACTGACAACGATGCGGTGCGCATCCGCGCGCACGGCGTGCCGGCATTGCAGATCACGACGGGAACCGCCTGTCACCTCGATGCGCACCTCGTGCATCGGGCGCTGCACGATCTGCCGCTCTCGGGACTCGACCTGCTGTTCATCGAAAACGTGGGTAATCTCGTCTGTCCGGCCAGCTTCGATCTTGGACAACACCGCAACGTGATCTTGCTCTGCGTCACCGAGGGCGACGACAAACCGGCGAAATACCCTGTGATGTTCCGCGCCGCCGACCTCGTCGTGCTGAGCAAAGCCGACTTGCTCGATGTTCTGGACGATTTCGACCCGGCGCGCGCAGCGGCGGCGCTGCGCGCGCTTGGCCGCGAGACGCCGATGATCCACACCGCGGCGCGGCGCGCCCCTGCGCTTGGCCCGTGGCTGGATTGGCTGGAGCAACAACTGGCCTGGCCGCGGGCTGCGGCGCCAGGACTGCCAGCACAGATGGCCGCACCGGTAGGAGCCTGAGACATGTGCCTCGCCGTTCCGGTACGAGTCGCGGCGCTGCTGAATGACCAATGGATCGAGATCGAGGTCGGCGGGGTTCGCAGTCGCATATCGATCGCGCTGATCGACGAGGTCGCGATCGGCGACTACGTCATCGTGCATGCGGGTTTCGCCATCGCGCACCTCGACGTCGAAGAAGCGGAAAAGACTCTGGCCTTGTTCGATCAGATTGCCGCTCACCTGCGCGAGCCGATCGATGCGCTACATCCGCGGCTTCCGTGACGGCGCCGCTGCGGCGGCTCTGGCGAAACTGCTGTTTGCGGCGGTCGACCCAAGGCGCGAATATCATCTGATGGAGTTTTGCGGTGGCCATACGCATGCCATCTTCCGCTACGGCGTTGAGGACTTGCTGCCGGACAACATTCGCCTCGTACATGGCCCGGGTTGCCCCGTCTGTGTACTGGCGGTCCCGCGGCTCGATGCTGCCATCGAACTCGCGCGCCAACCCAACGTGACGCTGGTCAGCTACGGCGATATGCTGCGGGTACCGGCATCGCGTCGGCGCAGTTTGCTTAAAGCGCGCGCGCAAGGCGCGGATGTGCGCATGGCCTACTCGGCGCTCGAAGCCGTGGAGATCGCGGCGGCTCATCCCAAGCAGCAGGTCGTGTTCTTCGCCATTGGCTTCGAGACGACGACGCCCGCGACCGCGCACGTCATTCTCGAAGCGCGCCGCCTGGGGCTGCGCAACTTCAGTGTCTATTGCAACCACGTTGTCACACCGGCAGCGATCCAAAGCATCCTCGACTCGCCCGAAGTTCGCGAATGGGGGCAGGTGCGCGTCGACGGCTTCATAGGACCCTCACACGTCAGTGCCGTGATCGGCAGCCAACCCTACGAGTATTTCGCCGAGGAATACCAGCGGCCGGTCGTCATCGCCGGCTTCGAGCCGCTCGATGTCATGCAGGCCATTTGCATGCTGGTGCAGCAATTGAACGCCGGTCGCGCCTGCGTCGAGAATCAGTTCACGCGCGGGGTCACACGCGAAGGCAATCGCAAGGCGCAGCGTCTGGTCGCCGAGGTCTTTGAACTGCGGCCGAGCTTCGAGTGGCGCGGCCTCGGCGAGCTGCCATATAGCGGCTTGCGCATCAAGTCTGCCTACGCCGAATTCGATGCCGAGCGCCGCTTCACCATGGAAGTGAAACCGGTGCCAGAGAACGCGGCGTGCCAATGCCCGGCGATTATCCGCGGCGTGAAGAAGCCCACCGACTGTACGATCTTCGGAACCGCCTGCACGCCGCGCAATCCGATCGGTTCATGCATGGTGTCCGCGGAAGGCGCTTGCGCCGCCTATTATAAGTACCGTCGCGGTGCGGTGCAGGCGGCGCTCTGATGCGCATCCTGCTGCTCGTGCACAGCTTTAACAGCCTGTCGCAACGGCTCTACGTCGATTTGACGCGTGACGGCCATGAGCTGTCGCTCGAGCTCGACATCCACGATCGGGTCACTCACCAGGCGGTTACGCTGTTCCAGCCGGAGGTGATTCTCGCTCCGTTTCTCAAGCGCGCCATTCCGCCGTCGATCTGGCAGCAATATCTTTGTCTCATCGTGCATCCCGGGCCTCCCGGTGATCGCGGCCCTGCGGCGCTCGACTGGGCGATTCTGCGCGGAGTGGGGGCCTGGGGTGTCACCGTACTGCAGGCAAACGCGGAGCTGGATGCAGGACCGGTCTGGGCCAGCGCATCGTTTCCGATGCGCGCCGCGCGCAAGAGCAGCCTATACCGAAACGAGGTGACCGAAGGCGCTGTCAGCGCCGTGCGAGCGGCGCTCGCCCGCATTGCGGCCGGCTCAGGTCCGCTGTCCAGCGCCCGTGAGGGTTCGGAGCACGGCTGGCAGCCGCCGCTGCGGCAAGCACTGCGCGCGATCGACTGGAACCGCGACGATACCGCAACCGTGCTGCGCAAGATCCACTCCGCCGACGGCTTTCCGGGCGTCGAAGATCTCCTGTTCGATCGTCGCTTCAGATTGTTTGATGCCCATCCGGAACGGCGCCTCGCCGGTCGACCCGGCATGCTCATTGCCCGTCGCCACGAGGCAATCTGCCGCGCCACTCGGGACGGTGCCGTGTGGATCGGGCAGTTACAGCCAGCAGTGGCAGCGCAACGCAGCTTCAAACGTCCTGCGGTACTCGCACTGGGCGCTCTCGCAGACTCCTTGCCGCGCAGCGATGATGACCCGATCGACGCCAGCGGCTTGCCTGGCGAGGCCGAGATCCGCTACGAGGAGCGTGGCGCGGTTGCGTACCTGCATTTCGACTTCTACAACGGTGCGCTAAGCGCGGCGCAATCTGAGCGTCTGCGCGCGGCCTACGCGCACGCGCGCCGGCGGCCGACCCGAGTCATCGTGCTGATGGGCGGTGCCGACTTCTGGTGCAACGGCATGCATTTACACTGCATCGAAGCCGCCGACAGCCCCGCCGATGCCTCGTGGGACAACATCAACCGCATCGACGATCTCGCTCGCGACATCCTGAGCACCGACACGCATTTGACGATCGCGGCCTTGCATGGCAGCGCCGCGGCCGGCGGGGTATTTCTGGCGCTCGCGGCTGACCGCGTTCTGGCGCGCAGCGGCATTGTGCTGAACCCACACTATCGCAACATGGGCAATTTGTACGGCTCGGAATATTGGACCTACCTGCTGCCGCGACGAGTCGGCGCCGAGCAAGCGCGGACAATCATGGCCGGGCGCCTGCCACTCGGTGCTGCGGAAGCCTTTGCCCTCGGATTGATCGATGATCATGCCGGGCCGGATGGGGCTGGGTTCCGCGCGCTCGTGGAAGCCCATGCGGCCGGCCTTGCCAGCAGTGATGAATTCACACGAACGTTGACCGAAAAGCGCGCACGACGCGCGCGCGATGAGGCTCTGCGCCCGCTCGCGGATTACAGGAGCGAAGAGCTCGCGCGAATGCGCATGAACTTCTACGGCTTCGACCCGAGCTATCACATCGCGCGTCATCGGTTCGTGTATCGTACGCCGCACGCTTGGACACCACTGCATCTGGCGCGGCACCGTCGCACGGGATTTCCCGCCCGGCTCGAGCCGGCGAGTGCATGAGCGCCGGCGCCCTCCGAAGTCCGCTGCCGGCAGTTTCCGCATCCGCGAACGGGGCACAACGGTGGCGCATCGGCGGGCGCGTGCAGGGCGTTGGCTTTCGGCCATTCGTCTACCGTCTCGCCCATTTCCTTGATCTCACCGGCTGGGTGCGCAACAACGGCGGCGAGGTCGAAATCCACGTACAGGGACCGGCCGAACGGCTGCAGGCGTTCGGGCAAGCGGTGTTGACCCGCGCGCCGCCCGCGGCGCACGCGCGGTTGATCGAGGTGCAACCGGCACCGATCGAGTCGAACGAGGAGTTTCGCATTCTCGCCAGCGGCACCGCCGCGGGGACGCACATCCACGTACCGGCGGACCTGTTTACCTGCGATGAATGTCTGGCCGAGCTGCGCGAGCCAGGTGCGCGACGCTATCGTTACCCGTTCATCAATTGTACCCAGTGCGGACCGCGTTACACGCTGATTCGTGCGCTCCCATACGATCGGTCGAATACCACGCTGGATCGCTTCACGCTGTGCCACGACTGTGCCACCGAGTACGCTGATCCGCACGATCGCCGCTTTCATGCCGAGCCGCTGGCTTGTGCTGCCTGTGGCCCGGCTCTTTACTGGCACGACGGCGGGCGCGGGATCCGTGGCAACGCATCGGCGCTGGCTGCGGCGCTTGCGGCGCTGCGTAACGGGCAGATCGTCGCGATGCGCGGTGTCGGTGGCTATCACCTTCTTTGCGATGCTGCGAATGAGAGCGCGGTCGCCCGCCTGCGGATGCGCAAGGGGCGGCCGGCGAAACCGCTGGCGGTGATGGTGCCGTGGCGCGGTCGCGATGGCCTGGACTATGCGCGCGGCTTGGCAGAACTGTCGCCCCTGCAAGCCACCGCACTGTGCGACGCCGCGCGACCGATCGTGCTGGCACTGCAGCGCACGAACGCCATGATCGCCGCCTCTGTTGCACCCGGCCTGCGCGAACTCGCGCTGATGCTCCCCTACAGTCCGCTGCACCATCTACTACTCGAGGACTTCGGCGCTGCGCTCGTCGCAACCTCCGGCAACCTCAGCGGCGAGCCGGTGCTGACCGAACCCGAGGAGGTTCAGGCGCGGCTCGGCGACGTGGCCGATGGCTACCTGCATCACGATCGCCCGATCGCGCGGCCGGCGGATGATCCGGTCGTCCGAGTCGTCGCCGGCGTCGTGCGACCGGTGCGACTCGGACGCGGTACCGCGCCGCTCGAACTCGGCCTGCCGCTGCGCGTCCGGGTTCCGACGCTCGCAGTGGGCGCGTACATGAAAACGACCGTCGCGCTGGCCTGGGACGACCGCGCCGTCGTCTCCCCGCACATCGGCGAGCTGGCAAGCCCGCGCGGACGGGCGGTCTTCGCCCAGGTCGTTCGCGATTTGCAGCAACTCTACGGTGTGCGCGCTGAGTGCATAGCGCATGATGCGCATCCGGATTTTCCGAACACACGCTGGGCGCGCGAATCGGGGCTGCCGACCCAGCTGGTCTGGCATCACCACGCTCACGCGGCAGCGGTGGCCGGTGAGTACCCGGGCGAAGCGCCGTTGCTGTGTTTCACCTGGGATGGCGTTGGCCTCGGCCCAGACAACACACTTTGGGGTGGCGAAGGGCTGCTGGGCCGGCCCGGCGCATGGACGCGCGTAGCCAGTTTCCGGCCGTTCCGATTACCGGGTGGTGAGCGCGCCGCGCGCGAGCCGTGGCGCTCGGCGCTCGCGTTATGCTGGGAGTCCGGCCAAGCCTGGCCAATGGGCGCGAACTTGGGAGGCCCGTTACTGCGCGCAGCCTTCGACGGTGGCGTAAATGCTCCTTCGACGACGGCAGTGGGTCGCCTGTTCGACGCCGCGGCCGCGCTCCTTGGCGTTTGCTTGCAGACGAGCTACGAAGGCGAAGCGCCGATGCGTTTGGAGGCGCTCTGCGAGGACCTCGTCCTGCCGGTGCCGCTGCCGCTATCGCGCGATGCGATGGGAGTCTGGCGTAGCGACTGGGAGCCGCTCGTGCGCGCGATGCTGGATGCACGCCGCGAGCCGGCGGCGCGCGCCGCGATGTTTCACGCGAGTCTTGCGCAGGCCCTGTGCGAGCAAGCCCTTGCGGTGCGCAAGCACAGCGGTGTAGCGCGCGTTGGGCTTAGCGGCGGAGTGTTCCAGAATTGTGTTCTGACGGCGCGGGTGCAGGAGCTTCTGACGGCAGCGGGCTTCGAGGTGCTGATACCCCAGCGGCTGCCGGTCAACGACGCCGCAATCAGCTATGGTCAGCTCATCGAAGCCACTGCCATCCATGGCGCGAACACCTAAGCTTCGCGATACCCATATCAGCCTCGCCCACGGCAACGGCGGGCGCATGATGCGCGAGCTGATCGAGGAGCTGTTCGTGCCGGCGCTCGCCAATGCGCAGCTCGACACCGGCGCTGATGCCGTCTCGCTGCCGATCCCTGCCGATCGCGACCTCGTCGTGACCACCGACGGCTTCACCGTCCAGCCGCTCGAATTCCCGGGCGGCAACATCGGCTCACTGGCCGTCCACGGCACCGTCAACGACCTCGCGGTCAGCGGCGCCGTGCCGCGTTTCATGACCCTCAGCGTATTCCTCGAGGAGGGCTTGGAGATTGCGCTGCTGCGCCGCGTGATCGACGCGCTTGCCAATGCGGCGCGCGAGTGCGGCGTAGCGGTCGTCGCCGGCGATACCAAGGTCGTCGGCCGCGGTGACTGCGACGGGATCTACCTCGCGACGACCGGACTCGGTTTTCGGCCGCGCGGCGCGTGTTTCGCGCTGGAGCGCGTGCGCGCCGGCGATCGCATTCTAGTCAGCGGCCCGATTGGCAACCACGGCGCCGCGGTCATGCTCGCGCGCCAGGAATTCGGCCTGCGCGGGGATCTAGCATCGGACGCCGCCAGCGTGCTACCCCAGGCCCAGGCCCTGATGACAGTGACCGGTCTGCGTTTCATGCGCGATCCGACGCGAGGCGGGCTGGCGACCGTCGCTCACGAACTCGTTCGCGCCACGGGTCTTACCGTCCACCTGTCGGAAGCGCAAATCCCCGTCAACGAGTCCGTTCAATCCGTGTGCGAGCTGCTTGGCTTCGATCCTCTGTATCTGGCCTGCGAAGGCCGGATCGTCGCGGTGGTCGCGCCGGAGGCCGCCGAGGCCGCACTGGCCGAACTGCGCACGGTGGCGCCAGGGGCCGCGTTGATCGGCGAGCTCAGGGTCGGCTCACCGCAGGTCATTCTGGCTACGGCGTTCGGCGGCCAGCGCGCGCTGGACGAGCTCGAAGATGATCCGCTTCCGCGGATCTGTTGATGGCTTAAAGAGAGCTGGTATTGGCCATAGAAGATCGATCTGGTGGAGTCGCGCTACCGTTGACTCAGCACACGGAAGCTCGCATGATCGCATCCCGTCGACGCCTCTGCGCGATGCCGCACAGATGAAGATCGCGGCGAGGTGATCGGATCGCCCCTGACGCCAACAACCCCTTCAGCCATTAGGAGCCAGACCCATGGCGAATCCCCGAATCGTCGCCGCGGCGATGGCACTTGGATTGCTTACATCGGGCCTTCCTGCGCACGCAGCCGACAGCGCCGCCGGTCAAAAGACATTTGCGGGCACCTGTGCGGCCTGCCACCAGCTCAAGAGCTACGCCGGTAAATCGGATGCTGAACTCGAAACAGAGCTGAAAGGCATCGTGGCCGGTACGATAAAGCACCCGAAGAAGCTCACGCTGAGTGACACCGAGGTTGCTAACGTTGCGGCATATATAGCGAGCAACGAGGCGAAATAAGCAGCCCGGATGCGGCATGCGCGGGCGCTAAATGCCGCGGGGAGATAGCGGATTGAGCGCTGCCCATACCCGGCCTGAGTGACAGACCTATCGCCAAGGCTTGGGTATTCCCTCCTGGCTTTCATCGAGCCGGTTTCCCATGGGCGCTGAAAATCAATCCATGGCCGCTGATTCTGACTCACGCACGAGGGCCAAATGAAGCGCTCAATCGAATTTGTTCTGAATGGCCAACGCCTGACACTCAACACCGACGACGAGCGCACACTTCTCTGGGTGTTGCGCACCGATCTTGCGCTTACCGGCACCAAGTACGGGTGCGGAGAGGGTTTCTGCGGCGCATGCACTGCGATCGTCGGCGGCAAGGCCATGCGCTCTTGCAGGACCTCGCTCAAGGATATCGAGGGCAAACAGGTGGTCACGATTGAAGGCCTTGCTCGCAACGGGGAACTGCATCCGTTGCAACAGGCATTTATCGATCAGGGCGCCTTTCAGTGCGGCTATTGCACTTCCGGAATGTTGCTATCCGCCGTGGTATTCCTGCGCGCGACGCCAAAACCCTCGCATGAGGAAATTGTTGCTCACATGGAACACAGCCTGTGCCGCTGCGGAGCCCAGCAAAGGATTGTTGCCGCCATTGAATCGGCTGCCCGCCAGATGGGAGGGCAATCATGAGCGCTGCTCCCGGAATCAGCCGCCGCAGATTCTTCCAGCTGGCTGGCGGCGGCGTTGTCGTGTTCGTGGGTCTCGGCTCGCTGACGGCCCTCTCACAGACTGCCAAGTTCATCTACCCGGAGGATTTCAATGCCTATCTTGTGATCGGCAAGGACGGCCGAGTCACGGTGTTTTCAGGCAAGATTGAGATGGGGCAGGGCGTATTGACCTCACAGGCACAAATGGTCGCCGAGGAGCTGGGCGTTCCATTGGCCTCGATCGACATGGTGCTGGGCGATACCGACCGATGCCCCGTGGACATGGGGACGTTCGGGTCTCTGACCACTCGCATGTTCGGGCCGGCGCTGCGTGCGGCCGCGGCCCAGGCGCGCCTGACACTGATGTCTCTGGCTTCCAAAAAGCTCGGCGTGCCGAAGGACAACCTGCTGGTCAAGGACGGCATCGTTTCTGTCCTTGGCCAACCACGCCGCAACGTCAGCTACGGCACGCTTTCCAAGGGAGCAACAATTGCGCAAGTGGTGGACGCTAAGGCCGTGCTACGCACCGCCGCCGAATTCCAGGTGATGGGTGGCTCGCCCACGCGCCTCGATGGAATTGAGAAGGTCACCGGAGCGTCAAAATACGCGGCGGATATCAGAGTCCCTGGCATGCTCTACGCGCGCATCCTGAGACCACCGATGCATGGCGGGACATTGCTACGCCTCGACACCTCCGGCGCCGAACATCTGCCGGGTATCACGCTCGTCAATCAGGGCGACTTGGTCGCCGCGTTGCACGCTGATCCCGAGGCGGCTGCGAATGGATTCGCACGTATTAAAGCTGATTGGCAATTGCCCGAGGCGAGGCTCAACCCAGAAACGATCTATGATCATCTGCTAATGCAGGCGGCGCCACTGAAAACGCTATCGGAGCGCGGCGAGCTGGCGGCAGTGCGGGCCAGCGCCGCACACCTGTTCGAGACGACGTACCAAAAGGGCTATGTCGCTCACGCGGCGCTCGAGCCGCACGCGGCCCTGGCCGAGATTAAGGAAGGCAAGGCTACCGTCTGGGCGTCGACCCAGACCCCGTTTCCTACACGGGATCGAATCGCCAAAGCTCTCGGGCTAGATCCCAAGCGCGTCCGCGTGGTTACGCCGTTTCTCGGCGGCGGGTTTGGCGGCAAGAGTGCCGATGCTCAAGCCATCGAAGCGGCGCGGCTGGCACAGATAACCGGAAAACCTGTGCAAGTGGCCTGGACCCGCGCGGAAGAATTCTTTAACGATACATTTGATCCGGCCTCCGTCGTGAAGATCGTATCGGGACTCGACCCCGATGGAAGCATCTTGTTTTGGGATTATTCGGTCTACTCAGCCGGGGAGCGCGGAGCAGCACCCTGCTACGACATTGCGAATGCGCGCTTTCGCTCGAGCGGATCGGGCTCGTACGGCCCTGCGTCGGCCGAACCAAGTGTTCACCCGTTTGCCGTCGGGCCGTGGCGCGGACCGGGCGCAAACATGAATGTATTTGCTATCGAGTCGCAAATCGACATGATGGCGGCAGCGTCAGGACAGGACTCACTCGCATTCCGTCTGCGTCATCTGACGGATATGCGGATGCGCAAAGTGCTACAGGCGGCGGCCGATGCCTTTGGCTGGAAGCCGGCGGTTTCACCGAGCAAGAGGGGCTTCGGAGTGGCATGCAGCATCGATGCCGGCACTTACGTGGCGACCATGGCCGAGGTCAAGGTGGATCCAGCCAATGGACACGTGCAAGTGATCCGGGTTGTCTGCGCGCAGGACATGGGCATCGTCGTGAATCCCGAGGGCGCAAGGATGCAGATTGAAGGCGCGATCACCATGGGTCTCGGGTACACGTTGACCGAAGAACTGCGTTTTCTTGGTGGTGAGATTCTTGACCGGAATTTCGATACCTACGATATTCCGCGCTTCTCTTGGGTGCCCAGAATCCAAACCGTACTCGTCAAGAATGATGACCTGGCGCCGCAGGGTGGTGGCGAGCCGCCGATTACGACCACGGGCGCGGTGATTGCCAACGCTGTCTTTGACGCAACCGGGGCGCGCCTATTTCGATTGCCGATGACGGGTGAACGCCTCCGTCAAGCGATCGCTCATGCATGATGATTGAGCGATGGTCGTATAGCCACGGCAAGGCCTTCGATCTGATGATCACTTCGCGGCATTAAGCGCGCGCATACTCAGACCGTGGGGCAACTGCCCTGCAAGGAAAAATATGACGAAAGCTAAAGCCGGCGTCTGGATTGATCACCGCAAAGCACTGATTGCGATGGTGTCGCCCACCGGGGAACACACCGCCCTCATTGTCTCGAAGGTCGAAAAGCACCCGGAACGCTCAGGAGACTCGCCTCTGAAGGGACGCTACGAATCACGCCAGGTACCGGCGGACGATAGTCGTCAGAGGGCGCTCACGGGAGAACTCAACATTTACTATGACGCCGTGGTCGCGGCGCTTCGCAATGCCGAGTCCCTCGTCATTTTTGGCCCGGGCGAGGCCAAGGACGAGCTGAAGAAACGGCTCGTGAAGAGCAACCTCGGCGGCCGAGTTGCCGCCGTTGAGACCGTGGACAAGATGACCGATCGGCAGATTGCGGCCAAGGTACGCGAGTATTTCTCAGCCGCCTGGACGGCCAAAGGCCCCAAATACGGCCCGCCCAAACGCCGGACTCCAGGCCAAAAGGCCTCGCAGCGCTCTGCGGTAAAGAGCACGGCACGGCGCGGTTAGTCCACCCGCTGTACTCGCAGTCGGAAGCGATCCTTGCAACCCGTGAGCACTAGCTTGCCCAATTTCTACAGGCGACCCAACTTGCGCTCCGGGCTGGATTCTCAGCGTGGACGGCAAGCCGGAGCAGGAGTAATGAAACATTTGCCATTGTCGAAAGTCTATCAGCTGCTCGAACCCGGTCCGGTGGTGCTGCTGACCACGGCCCACAAGGGCCGCGCCAATGTCATGACGCTGTCCTGGCATATGATGGTCGAGTTTGAACCGCCGCTCGTCGCCTGTGTGGTCAGTGATGCGGATTACAGCTTTGGCGCGTTGAAGACCACGAAAGAGTGCGTGATCGCCATTCCGGCGCTGGAACTGGCGCCCAAAGTGGTGAAAATTGGCAACTGCTCGGGCCGCGACGTCGAGAAGTTCGAGAGCTTTGGGCTGACTCCGGTACCAGCCGAACGCGTGGCGCCGCCACTGATAGCCGAATGTTTCGCCAATCTTGAATGCAAAGTGGCCGATACTCGTCTCGTGAGCAAATACAATCTGTTTGTCCTGGAAGTGCTCAAGGCATGGACCAATCCGGCGCAACAAAAATCCAAGACCATCCATCATCACGGATACGGTAGGTTCGTCGTGGATGGCGAGACGATCACTCTGAAGTCGAGGATGCGGTGATCGGCAGGTCATCGACTAGCTTACCAAGAGCGTGCCTACTCGATCACTGAGCGGCTTTCGGCGGCTTTTTCTCAGTCGCTTTGAATTTTTCCCCGTCCGGCGTGAGCGCGCCGCCACCCTTTGGGTTCTGGTGGCAGGCCGCGCAAGACTTCCCGGTTTGCTTCGCGTATTGCTCCGTTGCAGCGGCAGGTTTAGAAACAACCAAAGACGTCGCGGCCGCGATCAAGGTCACGGCTGCCATGCCGCAAACACGGACGAACAACTTTTTTGCTTTCAGCTTCATTTTCTGGTCCTTGGTTGTCGATGTGGCAGGTACGCAGCCGCACGTCATCCCGGACACTTAGCAATGTTCGGACTGAAGACTGACTGCTTCTGGTTAATGTGTGAACTTAGGCGCAAGTCCCAATCTTAGTCCGTGCGGTGCCGTACACACGGCGGCTGAACTGGTATGGCGAAGCGCCAGTAATCGTCCACCCGGGACACATCGACCTAGCTTGACACCGACCGTGCGGAGGCACGATCGAGGATTCCACGCAGGATTTGTTCGATGGCATCCTGGCGCAGCAGGCGCATTCCGCCTGCGCGCGCCGCGACGACGATCTGCGGCACCGAGGCGCGCGAGCGCACCAGTTGCTTCACGTCTGGCGTGCCGCTGAGCAGTTCATAGACGCCGACGCGGCCCTTGTAACCTCCGCGGCAGGCTTCGCAGCCGGATGCTTCGTACAGGACCAACACACCGTCGCTCGCAAAGTCCTTGCGCCACTGCTGCAGCACCGCTGCCTTGTCCAAATCGGTTTCAGCGCAATATTCGTCAAGCAACTCGGCAATCTCCGCCTCGCTGCCCACGTGAGAACGCTTACACTTCGAGCACAGCTTGCGAGCCAGGCGCTGTGACAAGATGCCGATCAGCGCATCGGCGAAGTTGAACGGATCCATGCCGAGATCAAGCAGCCTCACCACGCTTTCGGCCGCGCTGTTCGTGTGCAGTGTGGACAGCGCACCGACGTTGTGCTATGGCACAGCTATTGTCCCGTGCTCACATAGGTTCTCGTGTCTCGTGATCTTGCGGATCGGCACCGCTGTGTCGATTTGTTGAGTTTGCGTCGCATGATCGCGCTCCATTGTTCAAATACATTGAATACCCATTGGGCGACGCTCCCGGAAGGAGAAGGCTATATGTTACGCAGCATGAAGGATCTGGAAGGCTACGCCGTTCGCGCGACCGACGGCACAATTGGCCACGTGAAGGATTTTTATTTCGATGACAAGACATGGGCGGTCCGCTACCTTGTAGTCGAGACCGGAAGTTGGCTGTCGAGCCGAAAGGTGTTGATCTCGCCTATTGCCGTCGACCACCCAGACTGGACCGGAAGGCTGCTGCCCGTCTCGATCACGAAAGAACAAGTGAAGAACAGCCCCGATATTGACACCGATAAGCCGGTGTCGCGACAGCACGAAATGCAGTATCTTGGGTACTATGGCTACCCTTATTATTGGGCGGGTGACGGCCTCTGGGGTCAGGGCGCTTATCCTGGCATGATGCTGATGGGTTTAGGCGACGGCGGTTCCGATGCCGCATACCGTCATGCGCAAGCGGAGGATGCTCGGGCGGAGGCTGAAGGCGAAGTGCGCCAGAATGGGGACCCCCATTTGCGCAGTTGCAATGCGCTGATGAAGTATCACGTCGAGGCGAGCGATGGTGACATGGGTCATGTACAGGGGCTGCTGCTCGATGATGACACCTGGGCCATTCGATATTTCATCGTGGACACGAGCAACTGGTGGCTCGGTCACCAAGTGCTCATCGCGCCGCGATGGATTCAGGACATCAGCTGGCCCGACGCTACGGTGTCTGTCAATATGACTCAGCAGGCAGTGAAAGACGCGCCGCTGTACGATTCTGCAGTGCCGCTGAATCGAGACCAGGAGATGGGCCTCTACGAACATCATGGTCGTGCCGGCTACTGGGTGGAGAAGTGAAATTTGAGAGTCCGCAATACCGCACGCGAGAGCAAGGACTAGTCAGCTAAAATCCGGCCGACTCGGGTCACAGCGGAGGCACGATGTTCGGTTGGATTGAAATTTGCCTGCTTTTAGTCGCAGTCACTCTCTTCATCTGCGGACTCACGCGGCCGCTTCGCTTGTACCGTGCCCTGCTATGGGGGAGCAGCGCGCTCATGTTGATCACCGCGCTATTTCCGCGCCATGGCAACTTGCTCGGCCAGTATCTTTTCGGGGGACTTTCCGGCGCGCCGCGCTTGCCAATGGAGCTGTTTGGCATTGCATGGTGGATTCTGGGTGCGTGGCTCGTCCAAGGCTTCCTTGATCTGATCCTTCGTCGTACATGGTTTCCAGACGACAATGAGCCTCACGCGCGACGCCTTTTTGCCGATCTGGCATCGGTTTTCGTCTATGTCGTGGCGCTCGTCGGCATCATGGACACCGTGCTCAAGCAGCCGATCTCCGCCGTACTGGCGACCTCCGGTGTGCTTGCCATTGTCCTTGGCCTAGCTCTCCAGAATACGCTCGCCGACGTCTTCTCTGGTCTCGCGATCAACATTGAACGCCCATTCGGGGCGGGTGATTGGATTACTGTGACCAATGAGGTTGAGGGCCAGGTCATCGAAATCAATTGGCGGGCAACTCGCATCAGGACATCGTCCAATGACCTGATCGTGATTCCAAACAGCGTCGTCGCCAAGGCCATCGTCACGAATCATCGTCGCCTGAACGATGCACATCTTTGCACGATCGGAATCAAGATCGATCATAGCGTGTCGTCTACGCGCGTGATCGAGGCTCTACAAGCGGCCGCAAGCGGCAGCCCCGGCATCGCACCGGGAACCACCCCGACAGCCTATGCCTGCGGATTTGACGACGCGCTGGTCGACTATGAGCTGGCGGTCGCAATTGATGACTTTACACAGGCGCCTAACGTCCGATCGGACGTGATAAGGCGTATGACAGACGTCTTTCAAGGCATGGGCATCGCCATCGGCAGTCGGACCATGGAGGTTCCGATTGTTCAGCATCGCGACGTGTCTGCCGCAAAAAGGGTTGTCCAGGACACAGCTGCGCAGCCATCGCGTCCTGATTTGGCGCCGCTGGCCAAGCCTGATCCAGGCTAGTGTCTGCCGCGTTACACACAAGCCCTCATTAACTAGATGGCAATTGATGCGGCCTGGGTTTACAAGCTATTGATTGGACAGCAACTGAAAATACCGGCAATGCGCGAATTCCCCAGCCTTTATATACGCTGTCCATCGCCCGCATATCCAAAGAGACCCGCACCATAGTGCCCACGCGCAGGAACACGCCATGACCACGCGCATCCCCGCCACCCTGATTCCCGGCGACGGCATTGGCCCGGAAATCGTCGACTGCACGCTCGCGGTACTGGAAGCGCTGGAAGCGCCGTTCGACTGGGACTTGCAGGTCGCTGGGCTGGCCGGCGTGAAGGCGGCCGGTGATCCGCTGCCCCAGACGACGTTGGAGAGCATCCGCAAAACCCGGTTGGCGTTGAAAGGGCCGCTGGAAACGCCCTCCGGGGGCGGCTATCGATCGTCCAACGTGCGGCTGCGCGAGGAGTTCAAGCTTTACGCGAATCTGCGCCCGGTGCGCACGCTGATTCCGGGCGGTCGCTTCGACAAAATTGATCTGGTGGTCGTCCGCGAAAATGTCGAAGGGCTCTATATGGGGTACGAGCATTTCATCCCGATTGACGGTGATCCGCACGCGGTGGGTATGTCCACGGGCATCAACACGCGACAGGGGTGCCGCCGCATTCTGGAATATGCCTTCGACTTCGCCATCTCCGCCGGCCGCAAGAAAGTGACGGTGGTTCACAAGGCTAACATCATGAAGGCGTTGACCGGCATCTTTCTCGAAACCGCGCGCGATCTGTACATCGAGAAGAGGTATCACGGCAAGGTGCAAATGAGCGAGATGATTGTCGATGCCTGCGCGATGAAGCTGGTCCTTGATCCATGGCAGTTCGACGTGCTAGTGACGACCAATCTGTTCGGCGACATTCTCTCCGACCTGGCGGCAGGGCTGATCGGCGGACTCGGGATGGCACCCGGCGCCAACATCGGCCTCGACGCGGCAATCTTCGAAGCCGTGCATGGCTCGGCACCGGATATCGCTGGCATGGGCATCGCCAATCCGACCGCGTTACTGCTTGCCACCGCGATGCTGCTCGATCACGTCAAGCTGTTCGACCGGGCCGCGCGGCTCCGCAAGGCAATTGACGATACTCTTAACATCGATCAGATCAGGACCGGCGATCTCGGCGGCAGCGCCGATACCAACAACTACACGCTGGCGCTGGTGGCGAGGATCCGTAACGGTTAGACCGATCGGCAGATTGCGGCGAAGGTACGCGAGTATTCCGCGCGCGCCTGGATTGAGACAGCCGCCGGCTCGCTGCGCGCCCGGGGCCTGTGACGCACACCACGACCCCAAGCAACTACCGCATATTCATACCGTCGCCAGATTGAAGTTCATGGACATTAGACTGTCGCTCACAGCGGAATCGAAAGTTCGATCTGCTGACCTGTCTGGCTTAATCGCTCGATGTGTTTGACGAGACGCGCGTGCAATCGCTCGTCCTGCCCATGCAGATAGCGAGCTACGTCTTGGCGCAACGCCTCCAGCACTGCATTACGTTCGTGCAGGTACAGCATCGAAGCGGCGACCCCGTCGGTATCGGTTCCGCTCAGTGTCGCCGACTCCGCCGCTTCGATTGCGCGGCGCATTTCGAGTTCGGTCAGCTCGCGTTTTGCCTCGTGCCGCTCTGGCCTTGGTTTGAGGCCGATGCCATGCAGGAGCGCCTGCATAATGTCAGTACTTGTGACGATCCCTAGCAGATGGCTATTTTCGTTGATCACGGGCAGCGCATGTATGCCGTGGGTTGCCATGCGGGACGCCGCATCAGCAATTGTGTCGTCAAGTCCTGCTGTAATGACGGGCCGACGCATCATCGTGTCAACGCGAAATCGATCGTTCAACAGCGCGGCGGATGCTTGTGTGCCGGACTTAGGAAGGAAATATTCGAGCTTGAGCACATCGGCCGTACTCAGCATGCCCTTGAGTTCCCCTTCATCGACCACGGGCAAATGATGCAGCGCATGGGTGGCGAAAAGACGCACCGCTTCGGTGACAGGTTCATGGACACTGATCGAAAGCACTGGCTCGGTCATAATGTGTCGAACGCGCTCGTCTTGCATGACTATCCTTCGTTGACGGCCCATTGCCGTTGAATTGCCTGGTTCACACAGCCGGCCCGCGGCCTGCCTCAATCCAGGCGCGCGCGGAACGCCTCGCCGAGTGATATCGCGCCCGTGCGTGCCAAGGCAAGTGCCTGGATATTGATTGGTACCATGCCCTGTTCGAGGGCGCGCGCTTCAAGCTGATCACAGCTTGCGCCGGCGTGTACCAGCTTGCGAAGCTCGGCGCTCATCTCGAGCAGTTCGTACACGGCGACTCGGCCGCGAAAGCCTGTTCCGGAGCATTCCTCGCATCCGCTGCCATGCCAGAATGTCTCAGCCTGGTCAACCCTGAAAGCGTCGCGAACTTCAGAACTGGGTTGCTCCGCAACCTTGCAATGCTCGCAATTGCGACGGACGAGGCGCTGCGCCAGTACGCCGGCCAACGTGGCATTGACGAGATAAGGCGGGATGCCAATCTCGACTAGCCGGGCAACCGTCTGCGCCGCGCTGTTGGTATGCAGTGTGGATAGTACCAAGTGGCCAGTCAGTGCGCTTTCGACCGCGATCTTCGCCGTGTCAGCGTCACGGACTTCACCGATCAGAATGACATCGGGATCATGACGCAGGATGTGTCGCAACGCCTGCGCAAAGCCAAAGTCGATGGCGGGATTAACCTGGATCTGCACGATGCCGTCGAGCCGGTATTCGACCGGATCTTCGACCGTCAGGATGTGATACTCGCCGGTGTTCAGCTCCTGCAATGCTGCATACAGCGTCGTCGTCTTGCCGGACCCCGTCGGTCCGGTGACGAGCACCAGCCCCTGGTTGCGATCGATCAGCGCCCGGAACCGGCGCTCGTCGGCTGCGGAGAAGCCGACGTCGGCAAGCCTGCGCAGCCCTACCTTGGGATCGAGAATGCGGATGACAACATTCTCCCCGTGCACTGCGGGCATCATCGAGACGCGCATGTCGACCGGTCCCTGGGGCGTATCTATGTGAATCGCGCCATCCTGCGGCAGGCGACGCTCCGCCACATCCATGGTCGCGAGAACTTTGATCCGGGCCGCAACGGCTGGCAGAAGCGCCCGATTGAACTCCCCGACCGCCACTAGGGAGCCGTCAATTCGGTATCGCACATCGGCGCTGCGTTCGCGCGGATGCAGGTGGATATCCGACGCGCGCCGCTGTACGGCATTGAGCAGCAGATTATCCACCAAGCGTACGATCGGCTTCTGCTGCGCAAGCCGCTCGACCGGCGCCATCGCCGGCTCACTGTGTTCTTGGAGCAGCCGCTCTGCCTCGCAATCCAGCGCGGCGTCCTCGATGAGGGGGTAATGCGTCGCGATGGAGGTATCGAGGTCCGTCGGGCTAGCGAGTACGATCTCGATTGGCTTTTGTGTCCGGAATCGCACCGCCGAGACCTTGTCGCTATCCGCTGGATCGTCGGTCGCAATCACCAGCTTCCCCGCGTGGAACATCAGCGGCAGTACGTGGCGCGCACGTGCAAAGTCGGGAGGTACACTGGCGAGCGCAGCTGCTTCGACATCGAATTCGCCCAAGCGTACGTAGGCCACGCCGAGTTGCTCGGCCAGCGCACGGTAGAGCTCGTCTTCATTGACCTCGCCAGTCGCGACCAGCAAACTGCCGAGTCGCGCGGTGGGGCGATCTCCCTGCGCGGCGAGCGCGCGATGTACACCCGTGTCATCCACGAAGCCCGCGGCGGTTAACAGCGCACCAATCGGCTGACGATGTGCCGGCCGGGTAGTCGCAAGCGCGACGCGTAAGCGTGCCCTTGTGGTCGCGGGATCCGCTGGAGTGAGCGGTCCCGCAGAATTCTCAATTGCTTCGGCTGGTTCGCGTTTGGTCATGGGCGTGCTCCATCGCACACGATCGGATCGCCGTGCCGTGCGAGTGATTATCAGCGCGCCGTGGACTGGTTTCCGTGTGTGCACTCACACTACATGACAATAATTGAGCGATGTTCAAGTGCTTGATCTTGCGCGCGTAGGCGGCTCAACCCGGGCCGCCGACGCTCACTGACGAGCAGGCCGCGGCAAGATCGGGATTTCAGCTACACGCTTCAGCAACCGAATCCCTTCAGTCATTGACATCCTCCCCTAAAGTGAGGGGATTCCTACGGCGTCTGAAACCATGAGCGTTCCAGATCTGTTCGGTGTCAACGTACCCGAACCGGCAGTATCTCGGCCGACAGCTGCACTTCATCGCCCAGCCCGTAATAGTAATAGGCGGGCTGCGAGACGAGCCGCAAGAACATAAACAGCCGCAAGCGGAGTCGCCGAATGAGGCCCATGGACCGCGCTGGCAACAAATTTTCGTTCGATACGTGGACGATCCACTGCCGCCGGTCAGTCGGTAGGTCAATTTCCTTCAGGCGGGCCATGCCTTCGAGCGCGCGCTCGACATTGGGTTCCTCCATAAAGCCGAAACTCAACTCGACGCTAATGATGCTGCCCCTGTTCCTCTCCTTGTCAAAGACTGTGACCACATAACGATCATCGTGAATATACGGTACCTTGCGATGCGTGACTTCGACGAAGATCAGGTTCCGGGGCAGCACCCCGTATCGGTCCCACAACAATTGCAGCAGAGCAGGGGTGCGGTCCGATTCGTCGCGCAGCGGCTTGGGAGTCATTAGCACCGCCGTTCGCTCCATAAAATACCGACTGCTGCGATGAAATTGGATCAGCTGCGTGATGGTCATGGTCTCCTTTTCAGAATAGGCGGCGAATGTCGCCTTGCGGCCCCACCGCCAGGTCGCCATGACCAGGAACACCGCGATGCCGATCGACAACGGAACATATCCGCCTTCCAGGAACTTGAGTGAGCTCGCCAGGAGGAAGGATCCATTGATCGTCGTCAGGGTCCCCCACAGAAGACCGGTCGCGATCGTGCCCCAGCCCCAGCACAGTCTGGAAACCGGGAACATCGCCAACGACGTAATCACCATCACACCGCAGACCGCGAGTCCATAGGCTGCGCCGAGCGCGGAGCTGGACCCGAAGGTGATGACGAGAACGATGCATCCGACATAGAGGGCCCAGTTGACGAACGGAATGTAGATCTGGCCGGCGTGAGCGTGATGGGTGTGCAACACCTGTAATCGCGGAAACAGCCCGAGGCCGGTTGCCTGTGAGGCGAGCGAGAAGGCACCAGAAATAAGCGCTTGCGAGGCAATGATCGTCGCGATCGTCGCCAGAAGAATCATGGGGTAAAGCAACCCTGGCGGGACGAGACTGTAGAAGATCTTGCCGCCAACAATCGGCGTGCCGCTCAGCAGGTAGGCGCCTTGCCCCAGATAATTGAGCAGCAGGGCCGGATACACCAACGTGAACCAGCTGATCCGGATCGGAAGCGCCCCAAAGTGCCCCATGTCGGCATACATCGCTTCGCCGCCGGTCACTACCAGCATCAAAGCACCCAGAACTAGGAGCGCTTCGTAGAGCCCGACGCGTCCGAGAAACATGAGCCCGTGGACGGGATTGAATGCCTGCAGAATCTCTGTGTGATGCGCGATCTGATGAGCGCCGAGAATAGCCAGCACGATAAACCAGACGATCAGAATCGGACCAAATACTCTGCCAATTCCGGATGTGCCCTTGACCTGCACCGCGAAAAGCACCGTGAGCAGGAGCGCCGTGACGGGAATCACGGCGTGGCCGAGCGCCGGCGCCGCGACACCGAGCCCCTCGACGGCCGACAGAACGCTGATCGCGGGTGTAATGATCCCGTCGCCGAAGAGCAGCCCGGCCCCGAGCATCAGTGACCACAAGAAGATCATGATGCCGCGGTGCTTGTACCTGTGAAGCAGCCCGTAGAGCGCGAATACTCCGCCCTCGCCGTCATTCTGTGCGCGCAACACGAAGATGGCGTACTTGATGGCGACGATGACCGTGAGCGTCCAGATCACGAGGGAAATCCCGCCGAGCACGTTTTCGTGGGTCAGAGGTACACCGCCGTGGCCCAAGAAGATCTGGTCCAGGGCGTACAGCGGCGAAGTGCCGATGTCGCCGAACACGATCCCCGTGGCTGCGATCGTCAATGCCGCGACGCTGCCGCGCGGCGCATGGGAAGCAGAATCATGGCGGGCGTGACCCGTGTCGCGACTGGTCATGATCGGAGCGCCAGACCGATCGCTACGGCTCGGAAGATGGTGGGGCTCTGCGCGGGTCCGCAGCGCTCGGTGGGCAGCCCGCCAAGGATCGGTCTGGCTGGGACGGCAAACAATTTATCGCGGCGATGGCGCGGATTGGGACTTGGAAGGATGAGGGTGCCGGCCGGCGGATCCACTGGTCGAGATGGTTCGCAAAGACGCGGTCGCAATCGTGAATCAGGAATCCGTATCGCTCCTCATACCCGACCACCTGACGCAGCTGTTGCAGCGTCCAGGCGGCACTCGGATGGGCTGTGACGTTGCAACGGATTAGCCGGCGGCTGCGCTGCTCGCGCCACAAGGGATTCTCGTTCGCGATCCGTCGAATCAGCGCCTGAATCTGCGCGGGAATCCGTGGCCGAGCGGGTCGTGACTTCAGCCGCCAGAACAGATTCTCGGCTTTGATCGACTGGCTTGATAGAAAGGCGAGCGCCCACCGGCGACGCATCTCGCCCACCCGTTGGATCAGAATCCCTGAGACCGTCAGCATCGCTCAATCATGCCATACTGCTTCCCAAGGAGCTTCGCGAGTGACCGGGTAACAACAGCGTCGAATAATTGCGGAGCACAACCGGCCGCGTCGATCACAAGACCTCGTCCGCTACCCGAAGCACGATCGGACCCCGCAACCGTCCGGCGCACAGGCTTAGCGCCGCGACTGGCCATTCTGATGCCAGGTCCGGGCCGGCGGTACCATCACCCAGGTGAGGGCGACGAGTACAGCAAAGCCCGTATAGGCCAGGAGGAATACCCACGCAGGAAGATCATAGAACATGATCCGCTCGATCCAGCGCTCGAGGAATCCGACGCCCGGCCGGTGTCCGCGCAGCGCGTCCTCCCAGACGGTCAGCGGACAAGCGAAGCCCAGAATCGATTCCGTCGCCACGAAGAGGATGGCCGCGAGGTGCAGCACGCGCCATCGCCATGCCCGCACCCACGTCCAACCACGTGCGGCGCCCAGGTAGATCAATGGCAGCCCCGCAGTGATGAACAGAACGACGGCGAAATGAGTCAAGAGGACCGCGTCAGCCAGCATGGCAACCTCTTCAACCTCCCCGCGTTTCATGGTCAGCGTGACAGGGCGAACACGCGGATTCGACTTCCCAGCGCGACGGAATACCAACGCCGGCTCCGCACACGGCCGGACAGGCTCCCCGCGCATTGCCTGGCAACGTCGACTTGCGGGGTCCGTGCAAATCGGGCAGCAGAGCGCTCAATGCCTAGAGCCTATAAAAGTAACGATGGCTTGCTACGGGCGGACAAGGCACTGCCACGCGCGGCGAAGGTCTCGCCTCGAAATCCTTGACTGTGGGGCCGACGTGTCGCGCCTGAGATTGACTTTCGCCTGCGGCAGATACGACCGCATGGAGGCGCTACGCACCGGCGAAGTGACGGTCGATGGCATTGATCTCAACTACCTGGCCATATGGCCATGAGCTCTCAGTAACCCAATGATTTTATTTATTTTATTTCATTTGGACGTACGCGAATAGAAGCGTTGTGCCTCGCTCCTATAAGTTTTTTTGTCCCACAAGGTGTATGACGCCCCTGTAGGATGTTTTTACATGAATCTTCCCGCGGGGCCAAGCTGGCTGTGATCAATGCGCAGTTCCGGTACGCTGATCCAATGGCGACAAACGCTGCAACGCCGTGGTCGTCCGTCACGCCGATCAGAGGCGCTCCTGGAGCAACTTCGGATAATACGGATGCGGCACTGCGTATTGGCGAGCCAGAATTCAAATTAGTCAATCTGCATGCAGAATCAGGAGTGTTTATGAAATGGCGATCATTCAGCACACTGGCCCTCGCCGCACTTAGCGCGAGCCTGGCGGTCACTGCGGCGCGCGCCGATGATGGTCCCTGGGAAGTACGCCTGCGAGGGGTGTATCTGGATCCGGCCAACAAATCGGATGCGGTTCCGGCGTTGTTGGTGCCCTCGAACGCGATCCATGTCAACAGCAGGGTGCTGCCCGATGTGGATTTCGAGTATTTCTTTACGCCGAATTGGTCCGCTGAGCTGATCCTGACCTATCCACAGACGCAGACCGTCACCGTCGAGAAAAGCGCACTGGGTGGGCCGACCGGCATCGGCACGTTCAAGCACCTGCCGCCCTTTATCACCGCGAAGTACGACATCCTGCCCGGTCAGGATTTTCAGCCGTACGTCGGCGTCGGTGTCAACGTGACCCTGATTTACGATGACAATCTGGTGGTTCCAACCGTCGGCAAGTTGTACATGAGTAATTGGAGCGTCGGGCCGGCGGCGCAGGTGGGGTTTGACTATAAAATCGCCAATCACTGGTATCTGAACGCCGATATCAAATGGGCCTTGCTCAGCTCGAAGCTCGATCTGGCCGGCGCCGGCAGGGTCTCGACCGCGCACATCGACCCGTTCCTGTTCGGCGTCGGCGTCGGCTATCGCTTCTAGCTTCTAGTGCAGCGGCCTTCTAAGGGGTGGTTACGACTTTGTACCAAAAGTAACGTTTTCCTGTGGATAACTGCCCTTAGCCGAGGCGCATTCCGAGTTACCTGGCACCGGATCTGATCGCATCAGGTGCCGTTAAGCTATGCCCGCAGTTGACCCCTTGCCGCCATTGCCGAACGGCGGGTATCTGGCGTCGAATACAGGGAAATCGCGCTGGCGCGGGCAACCCCCGGAGATAACCTAGGCCGCGTGACGACGCTCTAGCTATTCCCTTCATCAAATAAAAGTTGCCCGCCGCTGGCACTGACGCAAGAGACATACGTTCAGCGTGTGGACGCCCGGGCAATTGATCGACGGGCGCGCTGGCCGTAGCATTTGCTCAATGAACACCAGCGCATTACCGCCAAGCAACACCGTTGCCCCGGTCATCGAAACAGA
>CABEAX010000050.1_pt1 | contig 24971 bp, 26 predicted proteins | sample 3422171 | NCBI WGS metagenome assembly CABEAX01 (sample SAMEA5534326, study PRJEB31848) | metagenome | biome: tundra; feature: field; material: soil | place: USA | collected 2013-05 | depth 0.15 m | reverse complement strand
ACAATCTTCCGTGCAACCGCCGGTCTTGATCGACAACAAGGTGCATAACTGGACTTCCTGCGCGTCATGATTGGCGCGCTGGACGCTCGCAGCTTCGAAAACCAGATCGAGCAGCGGCTTGAGGTAAAGCTTGCTCACATCATCAAGGGTAACTGTCACGATAAAAGAGCCTCCTTCAGAATTCTTACCAGCAAATTTGCTGAATCTGCGATAATCGACCGGCGCGAAGCCCTGCCGAACGCAGTACGTAAGCATTTGGTAGATAGAGGGTCAACCGACCCTTTTTCAGGCAGCCGAATAAGACATAGTATCGGGTGTTCGTGAAATCTAGTGGGTAAATTCTGGTCATTTTTTTCTCAAATGGCTGGGAGCGTACAGCTCAAGAGCCGTTATTGCCGTTGAAGAGCGGCTAACGTACGACTTCGTCCTCATTCGTCGACATCGCGACCAGCAACAGGGAAATGCCGCGCGCACGCTTCATATTCATCTCCTCACTCCTTGACGCAACGGGTACCAAGACACAATCCCAGGGCAGCCGCCCCGATCATATAGTGATTGCCGGCCGCTTCGCATGCCCGCGTATAATGTACGCACCCTCGTCACCGAATGCGCGGCCTGCAGCCGCGCCTGCGATCGATGCCGCACCAGCTGCGCAACTTCAAGACGTCCATCGGCGTCACTCCGATCACCAGCCTGGACCTGGGCTATCAACTCACCAAATCGTTTAAGCTCAGCGCCGGAGCCGTCAAGCTATTCAAGCGCTATCCGCCGCAGATTAACAACACCCTATTGGGTCGCGAGCGAGGCGCTCTCGACAACTCCGCGGTACAGATTTATCGCTTGTTCTCGCCGTGGGGCATCGACGGCGGATATTGCTACGCCAGAGCCGCGTTCTCGTTCTGAAAGCCGGCACTGCGGTTGCGGCCGCAGAATCGAGCCAACGCGTTCAGCCCAAATGCGGACCCCACTTGAAGTTGACCGCCGCAGCAGTGACTTTCCGCCATGGCCCATGCGCACCGCAGACACGTGATCGGAAGCCATGCGACCGGCGAACTGGCTTGTCGATGGCGGGGAGCAGAGGTGACGCAGCTGGAGGGCTTTTCAGACGCGGTGTAAATCGATGGACCGTATTTCTCAACTGCGCGTTGCCGTCACTTACGGGGCCGGCCATGGCAGCTCTATTTCTTCTTCTTGGCCGGCTTCGCCAGGATGACTTCGATTTCGACGAGCATTCCCGGGGCGGCCAGCGCGGCGACCTGGACCGCCGAGCGGGCCGGCAGATTCGGCTGCTCCGCCGTACCGAAGAACTGGGTATACGCCTCCATGAAGCCCTTGAAGTCCATGCGCCCATCCGCCGCCGCGGGATCGGCCACCAGAAAGACCGTCATTTTCACGACATCGCCAAAGCCGAGGCCCATCGTGTCAAGCGACTGCTTGATGTTGGCGAAGGCGCTGAGCGCTTGTGTCTTCGTGTCGCCCCAATAGGCCGCGGTACCGGCGGCGGCCTGCGGGTCCAGGGGCGAAGGGGTCATGCCGCTGTGGAAGATCAGTGTCGTGCCGGCGGGAACTTCCACGGCGCGTGCGATCGGAAACTTGTTGCCGTTGAACAGCGGATAACGCACGACATCGTCCGCATTCGCCGAGATCGCGACCAGCAACAAGGACACACAGCCCGCAAGCTTCATATTCATAGCCTCACACCTTGACGATACGGATAGCTGTACAGAAATCCAGGGGGCGCTGATCATATAGTGATTGCCGGCCGCTCCGCATGCCCGGGTATGATGCACGGACACTGGTCACTGAATGCGCGGCCTTTCGTCCGCACCTGAGAGCGATGCCGTACCTGCTCCGTACCGCCACGCGCGCTGATCAAGGCGCCCTGCAGCACCTGATCGCGCGGTCCGCCCGCGAGCTCGGAGCGCAGGATTACAAGCCGGAGCAGATCGAGGCAGCTCTGCTTGGCGCATTCGGGGTCGACACGCAGCTCATCGACGATGGCACCTATTTCGTGGCCGAGTTGGACGGGAAACTGGTCGGCTGCGGCGGCTGGAGCCGCCGGCGCACGTTGTTTGGTGGTGACAGCCACGCCGAGCGCGATGCGGGCGAACTCGACCCGAGAGTCGATGCGGCCAAGATCCGTGCTTTCTTCGTCGATCCCGACCATGCCCGCCGTGGCATTGGTCGGGCCCTGCTGGAGCGCTGCGAAACCGAGGCGCGCGCGCGCGGCTTTACACGCTTCGAGCTCATGGGCACGCTGCCCGGCGTACGCCTTTACCAGGCCCTCGGTTACACGCCTGGCGCAATGGTCCATTATCCCGTCTCCCAGGGAGTGACCATTGAATTTATGCCAATGCGCAAGGAGCTGAACGTTTGACTACGACGACCCGCTACCTGATCGCTGGCCTGTTGTGGTGCTGTGCGCTCGCGCAAGCGCGCACGCCGCTGGTGCTGTTGACCGATTTCGGAACCCAGGACGGGGCGGTTTCGGCAATGAAGGGCGTCGCCTACAGCGTGTCACAGCAATTGTTGATATCGGATCTGAGCCACGATAATGCTGACATCTTCACGGGTGCCTACCGGTTGTATCAGGCTGAGGAATTCTGGCCCATAGGCACCGTGTTTGTCGGTGTCATCGATCCGGGCGTCGGGACCGCTCGCCTGTCGGTCGTGCTCAAGACGCGCACCGGGCACTATTTTGTCGGACCCAACAATGGGTTGCTGTCGCTGGTCGCCGAACGCGACGGCATTGAGGCGCTGCGTCAAATCGACGAACGTGTCAATCGCCGCAAGGGTTCGGAGGAATCACATACTTTCCACGGCCGCGATGTCTACGCCTATACGGGCGCGCGGCTGGCCGCTGGCATCATCAAATTTGAGCAGGTCGGACCGCTGCTGCCGCCGCAGACGTTGATTTCGATCCCGTACCGCGAGCCCACGCTGGTCGACGGCAAGTTGACCGGTTTGATCCCGGTGCTCGACGTGCAGTATGGCAACGTCTGGACCAACATACCGAAGAGGCTGTTCGACCAGCTGCATCTAGCGGTGGGCGATCCAATCCGCGTACGCGTCTACCACCAAGATCAACTGATCGACGCTTCGGTTGCACCGTATCAGCGCACGTTCGGCGAGGTGCCGGTCGGAGAGCCGCTCGTGTACATCAATAGCCTGCTGAATGTCGCCGTGGCGCTTAACCAGGGCAACTATGCCGCGACTCACAAAATAAAATCGGGACTGGACTGGTTTGTCGAGCTCAGCAGACAGTGAGGGCTAGCGCATGAGTGTCTACGACTTTTCAGCAAGGACCATCGATGGCGACGAGCAGCCGCTGTCTCAGTACCGCGGCCATTCGTTGCTGATCGTCAACGTCGCCAGCAAATGTGGCTTCACGCCGCAATACGCCGGCCTGGAAGCCTTGTATCGGAAATACCGGGAACGCGGATTGGTGGTGCTGGGATTCCCCTGCGACCAGTTCGGCCATCAGGAGCCCGGCGATGAAGCCGAAATCAAAAGCTTCTGCTCGCTGAGCTACGGCGTCAGTTTTCCCATGTTTGCCAAGATCACCGTCAATGGCGCCGATGCGCATCCGTTGTACCGCTTCCTGAAGGAGGCTCGACCGGGAGTACTCGGGCTGGAGTCGATCAAGTGGAATTTCACCAAATTCCTCGTCAACAAGGACGGCGAGCCATTGAAGCGGTATGCACCGTCGGATAAACCTGAGAGCCTTGAGGTCGATGTGGAGACGGTGGTCGCAAGCGCCAGACCGACTGTTTAGCATCCAGGCATGTTCAGTCGGCGCCCCTTATCCCGCCGCAGGATCCTTGAAGGTACGCTTGCCGTTGGCGGCCCCCGATGGGCACTTTGAATTTCCCACGATCGTGCCAGCGGTCTATCGCGGCCGCACGCGTCATTCGTGACCAGGAAGCCGAGGGTCCCTGCCTGCGCCCAGCCGTAGCTCCAGCCGAAGTATTCGCTGGAAATGACGAACCCGATCGCGATACCCCATAGGTGCAGGCCGCGCAGCGTCTTCTTGAGGCCTATGGCGCTCTCAGACATGTCGCTTCGCGTGAGGCCGCACCGCGGCGTCCAGCCAGTTGCGAATTTCGAGCAGACGCAGCGCCTCGTCGCGCATCGCAGGACCCAGCCCGTGCTTCCAAAGCAGCGGCATATCGGCGGGGTTCGACTGCAAGGCGCGCAGGTCGGCCACGAACGCCGAGAGCGCCGGCGCGTCGCGGAACATCCCTTCGGTGACCAGCCTCGCCCCGTAGCGCTCGGCGGCCGCTGCAATATCGACGTAGTCGTACTCCGGGTGGTACTGCACGCCCCAGAACGTACCGGGTCCGTGAGTGAATGACAGCGCCTGCACCCCGAAGTCGTTGACCGCCAGAATCTGGGCGCCCGCCGGTAGCGAGGCAATCTCGTCGCGATGAATGGTGGGGGCCTCGAACACGACCGGCTTGCCGGCGAACAGCCGGTGTTCCCGGCCGGCGTCGCTGAGCAAGATTCGTCGGGCGAATCCAAACTCACGGCCATGAGGGTTGGCGCGCACCTCGCCGTTGGCGGCCGTCACCGCGACCTGCAGCCCCCAACAGCTGCCGAAGAACGGTACGCCGGCGGCAAACACGGCCTTGGCGAGTTCGATCTGGCGCCTCACCGGTGCGCCGCCGTTGTAGATGTTGAGCGCCGATCCGGTCATCGTGACGCCGTCGTAGTTCTCGAGGCTGACGCTCGGCGCAAACCTCGGCTCGCCGTCCGCGGCGGTCACGATGTCGATTTGCAGCGCAGGGTCGATACGGCGCAGCACGCGCGCGTACCCGTGCCCCGAGTCATACCCGAGCGCGGCGATTTGCCGTGCGCGAATCCCGCCGACATTACCGTCGATGACCAGTATCCGCGCAGCGCTCACGCGGCGCTGACCACGGCCCCGAGACTGCCGTCCACCGCCGCCCGGAAGATACGTTCCAGGGTCGCGGCATCAACCGGGATCGGGTTACCCCCGGCCGATGGGTCGATCGCCGCTTCGCGGCCGATGATCTCGGCCTTGTCGGCGCTGACTCCTATGTCGGCGAGCGAATGCGGTATGCCGAGATCCCGGCGCATCTCCAGCACCCACGTGAGGAAGCCGTCGAAGCCGCGCGCAGGCAGGTCGAGAACGCGCGCGATGACCTCCGTCTTGTCGGCGATCGCGGTTCGGTTAAATGCCATCACGTATGGCAGGATGACCGCGTTCGTCAGGCCGTGATGGGTGTTGAACCACGAACCGACGGGGTGCGCAATCGCATGCACGCCGCCGAGACCCTTCTGAAAGGCCGTGGCGCCCATCGATGCGGCGGCCAACATCTGCGCGCGCGCCTCGATGTCCTTGCCGTCCGCACAGGCACGCGGCAGGAAGCGATGGATGAGCCGCATACCCTCGAGTGCGACGCCGTCCGCGAGCGGATGGAAGCCCGGCGCGCAGAATGCTTCGAAACAGTGAACGAACGCGTCAAAGCCGGTGGCCGCGGTCACTGCGCGCGGGAGCCCGACGGTCAGTTCCGGGTCGGAAATGACGATGCGCGGCATCATTTGTGGATGGAAGATGATCTTTTTCTGATGCGTTTCCTCATTGAGGATCACACCAGCCCGGCCGACCTCTGAGCCTGTGCCCGCGGTGGTTGGGACCGCAACGACCGGCGCGATGCCGGCGGGGTCGGCCCGGGTCCACCAGTCGCCGATGTCCTCGAAGTCCCACAACGGGCGTGTTTGTCCCGACATGAACGCCACGACCTTGCCAGCGTCGAGTGCCGAGCCGCCGCCGAATGCCACGACACCGTCGTGGCCACCTGCGCGGTAAGCGCGCAGGCCCGCTTCGACGTGGCTGCTTGCCGGATTCCCACGGACGGCGCCGAACAGCGCCGCATCCTCGAGCGCGGCGAGAGCGCTCTTGATCATCGGCGTGCCGATCAGCCCTTCGTCGGTGACGAGCAGCGGCCGCCGGATACCGGCGCGCGAGCACGCGACGGAAAGCTCGGCGATCCGGCCCGGCCCCGCCCAGATGGTCGTCGGATAATTCCAGTTGCCGCGCAGAACCGTGCTCATGTCGTTATCCTGAAGTGATAGGACTTCGGTCGCGTGAGCTGTTCAAAGCCGACACGCGATAACGTGCAGCCGCGCCCGGAATTCTTGACGCCGGTCCAAGCGAGAGCGGGATCGAGGTAGTCGCATCGGTTCAGGAAAACCGTGCCCGTCTCGAGCGCGTCACCGAGCGCTTCGGCGCGCTCCGCGTCCGCCGAGAAGATCGCGGCCGTCAGGCCGAACTTACTGTCGTTCATGAGTTGCACCGCCTCTTCGTCCGAGGCTACCTTCATGATGCCGACCGCGGGCCCGAAGGTCTCCTCCCGCATGATCGTCATCGAGTGATCGACGCCGACCAGCACCTGCGGCGCGAGGTACGGCGTTCCGGGGGCGGACGCGGCGAACGACGCCTCGTCGATCAACTGGCTGGCCCCGCGGGCGACGGCTTCCCGGACCTGCGAGCGAACGGCCTCGGCGGCGGACGTGCGAACCACGGGTCCGATGGTCGTTTCCGGATCGAGCGGTGAGCCCAGCCGATACTGCTTCGTCAGGTCGACGACGCCAGCGACGAATTCCTCGTAGCGGGATGCCGCGACGTAGATGCGTTTGATGCCACAGCAGGACTGGCCGGCGTTGAAGAACGCGCCGTCCGTCAGCGATTCGATGGCATGCGCAAGGTTGGCGTCGGCGCGCACGTAGGCGGGGTCCTTGCCGCCGAGTTCGAGTCCGGCGGTTGCGAATCCCGCGGCGGTCGCGGCTACGACGGCTTTTCCGCCAGACACCGACCCCGTGAAACAGACGTTTGCGACACGTCGGTCGCCCATCAGGCGCGAGGTATTGGCATGCGACAGGTGCAGGTATTGGAACACGCCAACCGGAACACCCGCGCTTGCGAACGCCTCGAGGAAGCGCTCGGCGCATAGCGGCGTCTGGTGCGAATGCTTGAGCACTACCGCATTGCCGGCAATCAGCGCGGGCAGCACGGCATTGACCGCCGTCAGGTAGGGGTAATTCCATGGCGCCACGACCACGACCACGCCCAGCGGCACCCGCTTGATCTGACGCTGGAAGCCGGGTTTGTCCCCGGGCTGAACCGCGGCGAGCGCCTCGGGCGCCAGCCCGAGCATGTAGCGTGCGCGCTCCTCGAAGCCGCGGACCTCGCCGGGTGAGTGGCGAATGGGGCGTCCCATCTGCCAGGTGATCTCGGCGGCAATGTCGCTCGCGTTGGCGACGAAGGCGTCGACCGCGCTCTCCAGACTATCGCAGCGTGCCGTGAGCGGCAGAGATCTCCAGGCGAGTTGCGCGCGTTGCGCGCAGTCGAGCGCGCGATCAATGCCGGCGGCTGTCTCGAGCGACCGTTCGACGTAGACTCGGCCGTCGACGGGACTGATGGTCTTGAGGGTATCGGTCATGAGAGCGCTCAAATAATCTCGAAATAGCGCGCCAGCTCCCAGTCGGTGATCGCCTTGCGGAATTCCCGTTCCTCCCACTGCCGGGTCGCGGCATGGTGTTCGACGAAGGCGTCGCCGAAAAGAGTTCGCGCAGCCTCGGAAGCGGCAAGGCGTTCAGCGGCCTCGTAGAGGGTGGCGGGCAAGCGCCGGCGCGGCGGATGCACCTGGTCGTAAGCGTTACCCTCGATCGCAGCGTCGGGCTCGATGCGGTGTTCGATACCCCAGAGCCCCGAGCCGATTGCCGCGGCAAGCGCGATGTACGGATTGATGTCCGCGGCCGCAATCCGGTACTCGACGCGTTGGCTCGCCGGACCGCCACGAATCACGCGCAGCGCGGTGGTGCGGTTCTCAATCCCCCAGGTCGCGGAGGTCGGCGCCCAGAACCCCGGCACCAGGCGCGAGTAGCTGTTCACCGTGCATGCGACCATCGCGAGCAATTCGGGCATCAGCGCCTGCTGGCCGCCGACGAACCAGCGCATGGTGTCCGACATCTCGTGCGGCTGCGAGGGATCGTGGAATACGCTCTCCCCATGGTTCCCGCGCAGCGAGATATGCAGATGACCGCTCTGGCCGGGAACGCTGTTGGACCACTTGGCCATGAAGGTCGCCATCAGGCCGTGGCGTTGCGCCAGAACCTTGGCGAAAGTTTTGAACAGCGCCGCGCGATCGGCGGCCTCGAGCGCCTCGCAGTACGTGAGCGCGGCTTCGAGCACGCCTGGACCGGTTTCCGTGTGCAAGCCCTCGATCGGAAATCGCATGACCTGACCGAGGTCGAGAAGTTCGTGGTACAGCTCCGAATGCACGGATGTGCGCAGTACCGAGTAACCGAAGGCACCAGGCGTCATCGTCTTCAGCTGTCGGAAGCCCTTCTCACGCACCGATTGTGGTGTCTCCTCGAACAAGAAGAATTCGAATTCCGCCGCTGCGCTGACCACGTAGCCCATGCTCGCGGCCCGCTCCAACACGCGTCGCAGCGTGCCGCGCGGGCAGACCGATTCGGCGCGTCCTGAGAACTCCCCCAGAAACAGCGCAGTCTTCGGCTCGAACGGGATCTCGCGACGGGTGGCCGGCAGGACCCGGACGGTCGCATCCGGGTACGCGGTGTGCCATCCCGTGAACTTCGTGTTGTCGTAGAGCTGGTCGTTCGAGTCCCAGCCCAGTATCACGTCGCAGAATCCGAGATTCTTGTCGAGCGCCGACAGGAACTTGTCGCGGCTCAGATATTTTCCGCGCAAGATCCCGTCGCCATCGAAGACACCGATCTTCACGTGCTCGATGCCATGGGCGGTCAGAAAGCTACGGAGTTCGGCGTCTTGCTCGACAGGTGATTGCTTCATCGAAGTTCTGCGTCCATTTCTTCTCGCGGCAAACGACGATGCGATTGTACGAGATCGTCACCGGCGCGCGGGAAAGATCGTTTGCCCACCAGTCGTGCTGCGCTCGAGTTTGCAGTGCACGTACTCGAAGTGAGCGACCGGATCGTCATGGGCCACGCCATGTGCGGCGGCATTCGCGTGCAAGGCGACTTCGTCTGCCGGGGATTGATCGCCAATAAAGGCGAGGATATCCGGCAACACGGGCAAGCGCCTGCGTTCGGCTATGGAGAAGGCCGCCACCAGGTCACCATGACCGGCTTGTGGGAAGTATCGGGTGCGGACGCGGCCATCGACGGCCTGCAATGCGGCCGTCAAGCTGCGGGTATTGTTCGGGCTGACGCGCTTATCGCGCAGACCGTGCATGAGCAACATCGGCGGCGCATCGGCTCGGACAAAATTGATCGGCTGAGAGCGTGCGAAGTCCGCTGCTGGCCCGAACAGATCGTTCAAGTACGCTTCGGTAAAGGGCAGAAAATCATAGGGGCCGGCCAGACCCACGACCCCTCGAAGCCACCGCTGGCTGCCCCCAACCTGCTGCAAGTACTCCTGGTCGAGAGCGAGCAGCACCGCAATGTGCGCGCCGGCCGAATGGCCGACCAGATACAGCTTGTCCGGATCCCCACCCCACTCGCGCGCATGCGCACGCGTCCAGGCGACGCTCTGCGCGGCGTCCTGCATGAAGCGGGGGAATTTAGCCTCGGGATACAAGGTGTAGTTCGGGACCACGGCGATGACGCCGGCGGCAGCCAAGGCGGCGCCGACAAATTTGTAGGACGACTTGTCGCCGCTGTTCCAGCCGCCGCCAAAGAAGAACACAACGATGGGCGCACCAGCCGGGTGCGGGGGCAGATAAAGATCGAGGGAATTGGCCGGCGCAGGTCCATACGCGAGGCCGGTGTGCCGCGAATAGTCACCGAAGCTCGCCGCCGTATTGAGCGTCAGCAATCCCAGCTGCGTGCATCCGCTCAAGGCAGCTCCGGCCAAGGCAGCGCACAGGCCTAGCCATCGACGAGGCGGCGTCAGCACCTACGGGGCGCACGGGAGATTTTCATGCGCCGCCATGCTACCCCAGGATTGCGCGCCGAACGCAACGCAAAATTCATCAGCAAATTTCTTGCGCCCGACTGCATCCAATCTAGGGGGCCATTCGTATTGAACTAGTACAGCACCAACCTCATTCACAATTCCGGGGGAGTCTTTCGATGAGCAAGACGAAACGCAGACAACTGTTGATGGCGGTGCTCGCCGCCTCGGTAGCCGGTGGCACACTGGCATCGAGCCATCGGGAAGCGCCCTTCATTACCACCCGTCCGAAAGTGGACGGTACCGATTTCTACATGTTCAACAGCTACGAGGCCGGGCGGGCCGGGTTCGTGACATTGATCGCCAACTACCTGCCGCTGCAGGATCCGCAGGGTGGCCCCAACTATTTCTTTCTCGATGACAATGCGCTCTACGAGATCTCGATCGACAATACCGGCTCCGGCGTCGCCGATCTGACGTTTCAGTTTCGCTTCACGACCACGACCCAAGGGCTGTCGGTCATGGCCGGCACGAAGTCGATACCGGTGCCTCTGATCAACATCGGTGCGGTCAGTGCATCGAGCACGAGCGCACAAAACGTGGCGCAGACCTACACGCTGACCATGGTCAAGGGTGATCGTCGGACCGGCACCGTCATGCCCATTACCAACGCCACTACCGGCGCTACGACATTCGCCAAACCACTGGATAATATCGGCGCGAAGTCGATTGCGGACTACCCCACGTATGCCGCCAGCTTCATATATCCGATTACGATCCCGGGCTGCGCTTCCCCGGGCAAGGTCTTTGTCGGCCAACGCCAGGACGGGTTCGTGGTCAATCTGGGCGAGACCTTCGATCTGGTCAACATCAAGTATCCGGCCACGCAGCTGGCTCCGGCCGGCGTGAACGGCCGCAACTATGTTCCCGACTCATTGTCCGGCTATAACGTAACTTCGCTCGCGCTGGAGATTCCCGCCTCGTGCCTGACCAATGGCTCCAATCCGGTCATCGGCGCTTACACTACGGCGAGCTTGCGCCAGGCGGAGGTGCTCAATCCGGTGCCGCAGAGTGCCAAGAGCGTGGCCAGTGTCGGTGCGGTGAGTTCGCCGACCGGAACAGAACTGGCCGGCGGCGCATGGCTTCAGGTGTCACGTCTGGGCATGCCCCTGGTCAATGAGCTTGTGATTGGTCTGCCCGACAAGGACCGCTGGAATGGCTCCAGCCCCGCGGGGGACGCGCAGTTCGCTGACTATGTGACCAATCCTTCCCTGCCGGTCTTGCTGCAGGCGCTGTTCGGCAGTGCCGGTGTGGTGGCTCCGAATGTCTATCCGCGCACGGATCTGGAAGCGGTGTTCCTGACCGGTGTCGCCGGGTTGAACCAGCCGGCGAACGTCGTGCCGGCGGAAGAGCTACGCTTGAATACCACCACGGCCGTGACACCGATTGCCTCACAAAACGATCTGGGTGTGCTCGGCGCTGATCTGAGCGGCTTCCCGAACGGACGACGACCGATCGATGACGTGGTGGATATCACGCTGCGTGCCGCCATGGGCGCGCTACTCACGCCATATGATGGCAGCGCCACGGATCCGGATCCCGCCTCCGACGTGTCGCGGCAACTGGGGTACACCGACGGGGTCGAGCCCAATCCAGCCAACTTCCTTGCGACCTTCCCGTACCTGAATACGCCTGTCGCCGGCTCGCCGATCAGCGCGACGGAGTGAGGCCAATACCATGAAAGCTAAAATCGCGTTATGGATCGGTGCCACCGCCTTGGGGTGCATGGCGCTCGCGGGTTGCGGAGGCAGCAACAACACCGCCTCGAATCCGCCCCCGGCCGCCCCGACGACGCAACTGGACACCGCTGAGGTACTGGCTGTCGTACAGACCAAGACCTCTGAGACGACTGCCCCATTTCAGGTTGATAACGGGGCCGTCGCGGTGACTCCAACCGGCGATGAGACGGGCGAGCCGATCAGCGTTGACGGCACATGAGTAGCAGCGTCGGCCGGCCCCGCGCGCAGCGGGGCCGGCTCTGCGGCCTGATCGCGGTCGCACTGTTGGGCGCCGTCTATCTACCTCGAGCACAGGCCAGCCCGTACGTGCCGAGCAGCGACAGCGTGATGTTGGCCGAGTTGCCCGCCGGCACGCGTTACACCGACCTGGCGGCGCGACGCCTGGCCCGCGGGCGGCTCGATGTGGCGGTGCCCTTGGCCCAGTTTTATATCCAGCAATCCCGCCTGAGCGGCGATCTGCGCTACCTCGGATATGCGCAAGCAGTTCTGGCGCCATGGGTGAATCAACGCCCGGCCGCGCCCGATGCATTGGTGCTGCACGCCACAGTGCAGCAAAGTCGTCACGAGTTCAGCGCCGCGCTCGCCACGCTCGATCTCGCCCTGCTCGTGCGTCCCAATGATCCGCAGGCCCTGCTGACCCGAGCCACTATTCTGCGGGTTCTCGGGCGCTACCGGGAGGCCAGCGCCGCCTGCGAGCAATTCGCACGTTCTGTCGATCCGAGGCTCTCAGCCCTGTGTATCCAAAGCCTGCGCGGGCTGAACGGCCATCTGGACTCGGCCTACGCAGCGCTGCTGCAGTTGTCGCCACAGGGATGGCTCAACGCTGAAAAATCCTGGCTGTACTCTGAACTGGGTGAGATGGCGGTCCGTCTGGGTCTTGATGCCGATGCGCAGCGCTGGTTTCAACAGGACTTGAATCTCGCGCCCGCGGATTTCTATGTGCGTGCCGCCTATGCCGATTTGTTGCTGCGCCAGGGCCGCGCCGCTGAGGCGCTGACGCTGCTACAGGGACAAGAGAGCTTCGAACCGCTGTTGCTGCGCATTGCGATCGCGCAAAAACAATTGCACGATCCGCGGCTCGCGCTGAGCAGCGCCCGACTGAAGGCCGCATTTGCCGCCGAGACGCAGCGCGGAGAGGCCGTGCATCGCCGCGAGCAGGCACGATTTCTGCTCGAAGTGGAGGATCAACCGCAACTCGCACTCGCGGCGGCGAGCGAGAACTGGGCGGTGCAGCGTGAGCCCGACGATGTCCTGGTGCTCGTGGCTGCGGCGCGGGCCGCCGGTAACCCGGCTGCGGCCGAGCCGGCGCTGGATTTCGTCCGCAGTGAGGGCCTGCGCGACGCGCGCATAGTGCCCGCGCCAACAGCCCCCGTGGCCGCGCGATGAGCGCGCTGAAGAAATGTCTGGGGATGCTGGCGCTCTTGGTCGCCGGCCCGCTCGCACAGGCCCACATCGCCAGTAACGGCTTCTTGAGCCTGCAGGTCGAGCGCGCGGAAGTATCGGGTTCCCTGGAACTTGCGATTCGTGACGGCGAGCTCGCGGTCGGCCTGGACCGCGATCGCGATGGCAAAGTCAGCTGGGGCGAGCTGCGGGCCAGTGGGCCCGCGCTCCAGGCCTACGTGCTGGGCCATCTCAATCTGGCCGGCGCCGAGGGGGCGTGCAAACTTAAGTTTGGTCCGGTGCAGGTCAACGAGCGCGTCGATGGCAACTACCTGTGGCTGCCGCTCACCGCCGACTGCGGCAGCGCGCTTAAGCGCCTGAGCATCGACTACAGGGTATTGAATGAGGAAGACCCCTCCCATCGCGGGCTACTCACGCTCAGCGCGCACGGCGAGGTCCAGACCGCCGTGCTGGGCGGTGCCTCGGGGGTACGTCTATTCGAGCTCGATCATCCATCGCCCTGGTCCGCATTCATCGAGTACCTGCGCGCCGGGGTCTGGCACATCTGGAACGGCATCGATCATCTGCTGTTCCTGTTATCGCTGCTGTTGCCTGCAGTCCTCGTGCGTCGGCAAAATCGATGGGAAGCGGTGCCGATGGCCGCTCCGGCCTTCGCCAACATCGTCAAGGTCGTCACGGCCTTCACGCTCGCTCACTCCATCACGCTGTCGCTGGCCGCGTTCGACGTCATTCGACTTCCCGGGCGCCTGACCGAGTCAGTAATCGCGGCTTCCATCATCATTGCAGCGCTCAACAACGTTTTCCCGCGCGTCACTGAGGGTCGCTGGCGTATTGCCTTCGCGTTTGGGCTGCTGCATGGATTCGGCTTCGCCTCGGTGCTGGCAGAAATGGGCTTGCCCAAGGGTGCGCGTCTGGTGTCGCTGGTCGGCTTCAATCTGGGCGTCGAAGTGGGTCAACTGGCGGTCGTGCTTGCCGTCATGCCACTAGCCTACCTGCTGCGTTCGACGGTGTTCTACCGGCGGGCGGTCATGCCCTGGGGGTCGTCGGCGATTGCCGCCCTGGCACTGGTCTGGTTCGTGCAGCGCGCGACAGGTTGAGGTCTAGAGCGGTGTGGTCACTCGAAGCGCGCCCTTCTCAAAGCGCAGATAGTCGTAACGAGCGTGGGGAAAATTCTTTTGCCAGGTCTTTGCCATCCCCTGCTCTGCAGGCCGCGCGGCGTCGTCGAGCAGAACAATCGCCCCCGTGGTCAGCCGATTCCAGAAAAACGGCAGCGCGGGATAGCGGATGTCCGGGCGCAGGAAGGTCGGCGGTCCATCGATCAACAGCAGATCGATATCCTTCAAATCGCCAAAGACTGCGGTGTCATACCACGGCCGAGTGATGCCCTCGAAGATCATATCCTTAAGGGCCGCAAAGCGAATTTCGGCCCAGTCAGCCAATGCGTGCCGCTGCAGTTGCTCGCGCGTGATTGCAGCATAACCCTCATCGGCATCAATGGAGATCAACCGGCCAGCGCCGTTAGTCCGCAGCGCTGCCGCGATGACCAGCGTCGAGAGGCCCGAGCCCAGTTCCACGACAAGTTGCGGCTGACGCGACGCCACGGCGCGCAGCACCTCACCCAGAAGATCGGTGGACGACGCCCAGCCGCCCGGAACCGGCAGCGGCGCACCGCCCTGCAGGACTCGAAAGACGTTGTGCGTTTCCCAGACGTGCCGTTCTTGCCGGCGAAGCATCGAGCGCAGGCGTCGAAGCTTTCGATTGAGGATCAGCACCGCGACGGCAAGCATGGCCACCGTCGCGGCGAATAGTCCGAAGGCTACCGATGTTGTCGCCACAACTGTTCCTAACTGACGGTGTGGTTCAGATACACGAATGCCGCAACGATCCCGGCCAGCGCCAGAATGATCAGCTCTGCGGCCGGTCGCCGGCACGTGCGCGCGCCGCCAAATGCGAGCGCGTACACGGCCTTCAAGGCATTGTTGGAGGATGCCGCGATCAGGACGGCCGCGCTCAGGGCTGTGAGCGGCATGGCGGACACCCCACCCTGTGCGAGACTGAGCACGAACGGATCGATGTCGGCAGTCCCGGTGATGGCGGCGAGCACGAACACGCCGCGCTGACCGAAACCCGTGCGTACCCAGTTCGATAGTACGGCGACCACGACGAACATGGCCGCGAAACCCAGTGCCGTAGCGAGCTGCAACGGGTTGATCGCTGGAACTTGGCTGGCCGGCGCCGGCCCCGACTGTTGCATCCACGTCCAGTCCCAGATCGCAATGCCTGCTCCCAGCAGCGCCAATCCGATCAGCGCAGGCAGCATCAGCATTGCCAAAGGCCAGTCGAATACGGCGAGGATGACAGCGATGCGCAGGTACATGATCACGGTGGCGATGACGATGCCGACCGCGAAATCCCGGCGCGCGGCGCCCGCCGCACGCTGCTGACGTGCAAGCGCCACGGTGGTAACGGTCGAGGAATACATCCCGCCGAGAACTGCCGGCAGCAATGCATTCGAATGTGTAGGCAAATACTTCTGCAGCAGATAGCTGGCGTAAGAGAGTGTCGAAGTCGCCACGAGCGCGAGCCATACCTGGAAAGGGGTGATGGGCGTCCAGGCGATAACCGGATGGTTGGGCACCAGCGGCAACACTACGCCGATCAGGATCAGAAATTTGCCCAGCGTGAGGACCTCACCCGGCGCTATTTGATGCACCAGCCGATGCAGCGACTCTCGGCTCTCGATCAGTAGCACGGCGGTCACCGAGGCGGCAAGGACCACCCAAGACGGCTGCGTCAACGCGATCGGGCCGAGCGTATAGGCCAGCGCACTCGCGGTCGGGATCATCAAGCTGGGTCGCTGCCCGGGGTCGATGAGAGCCACGCGCACATGCGCATACTGCCAGGCAGCCACGGCGCCCAGCCCGATCACGAAGGGCAGCAGTGAGCTCGGCTGCAGCAGAAACAGCAATGCCCCCAACGTTGCAAGCAGCGGAAAAGTGCGGATGCCGCCAGGATTGTCGCGCTCATCGACCTTGTAGACGCCTTCAAACGCCAGGCCGAGGAATACGGCCATGGCGAGCGCCAATCCCAGCCGTCCAGCAACCTCGATGGAGGCAAGTTGTCCCAGCATGCCCGTCATTATCCCATGCCTGCCTCTAAACCTTTGTTTTATATGAATCCCCCGCCGGCATTCAAAGCCGCCGGTCAGCCCTGAAGTTGCTGCGCGGATAGCGGCGTCTTAAGATGACTACACCTCGCGCAGCCACCGAGACCCTGTATGCAGCCAACGCACTGGAAGATCGCGGGCACGGCCGTCGCCGCGCTTGCGATCATGCTGCTTGCCGAGGCCGCGGAACCCATCAAGCTAAACGTCAAACCGGGTTTATGGGAGATCGCCAGCGAGGGGAAAATCGATGGCGCGCCGCCGATTTCGGAGGACATGCTCTCGCGTCTGACGCCCGAGCAACGCGCCAAATTCGAGGCGGCCACGCAGGCGAGCATGGCGAATGCGGGCAAGCCGCGGCTCTCCAAGAACTGTGTGACGCCCGAGAAGATCGCGCGTGGCTTGGACATCGAACAGCACAACAATGCGTCGTGCCAGAATAAATTGCTCTCCAACTCAGCCAGCGAAATGGAATTCAGCGAGGACTGCAGCGGCGAGAACGGCAACACCGTCATCAGTGAACACTTTCAGCTCAGTGGCTCCGAGCAGCTTACGGGAACCGTGCATGTCGTCAGAACCTCCGGCGGCAAAACCATGACCGTCAATAGCACCATCCACGGGAAGTGGCTGGGTGCAAGCTGCGGCGACATCAAGGATGTTGAGATCGAGAAATAGAACGGGCGATCGCGACGAAGATCGCGAAGATTATCCATAAAGCATCAGGGAGCGACTGTGGACACCAATAAGCTTATTGCGCGTGCCAAATCAATTTTATTGACACCTCGGACCGAATGGCCGGTTATCGCGGCAGAGCCGGACAGCATCGCCGGACTGTTCTCCGGCTACATCCTGATCATGGCGGCCATACCGGCGGTCATTCGCTTTCTGTCACTGAGCGTGATCGGCGTGTCAGTCCCGTTCCTGGGCTCTTATCGAGTTGACCTCGCCACCGGGTTGACCACCACTGTGGTCAGTTACCTGCTCTCGCTAATGGGAGTATTTGTGGTGGCCCTCATTGTCGAAGCGCTCGCGCCCACGTTTGGCGGTGAAAAGAATCGGGTCCAGGCGCTCAAGACCGTTGCCTACGCGTTCACCGCCAGCTGGGTCGCTTCGATCATCGGCATCATTCCGGGTTTAGGTCTGATTGCAGCATTGGCCGGCCTGATCTATGGCCTCTACCTGCTGAATCTCGGATTGCCGTTCACGATGAAATGTCCTGCCGATAAGGCGCTCGGCTATACGATCGTCACGGTGATAGCGGCCATCATCGTGCAGATCCTTCTGGGCCTTGTGGTCAGCAGGATGGGTGGCTATGGGATGGGGCTGAACCGCGGTCTGAGTGGATTGACGCCGCACGGCAGCGGGGCGGCCGGCGCCTTTGCCAATGGCAGCGCCGCTGCGGGCCTGCAGGATTGGGCCAAGCGGATGCAAGACGCCTCCAAGCAGGTGGATGCCGCGCAGAAGTCCGGTGACGCCGACGCCAAGGCCAGCGCCGTAGGCCAACTGGTCGGGGCCGCACTGGGAGGCAACGGCAAGGTGGTGTCGCTGTCGCCCGATCGCATCAAACCTTTCCTACCGGACACGCTGGACGGCCTCAAGCGCACACAGTCGTCCGCGGAACGCAATGCGGCGCTCGGCGTGCAGATCTCCAAAGCCACGGCGTCCTACTCGGACGGCGCGAATCACACTCTGAATCTCGAGATTACCGACTCCGGCTCGCTCAAGGGACTGGTGGGTTTTGCAGCCGGCTGGGGTGGTGTCGAGCAGGAAAGCGAGAACGACACGGGTTACGAGAAGACTTACAAGAGCGGCGGGCAACTCATACACGAGAAGTGGAACAAGCAGGCGCAGAGCGGGGAATACGGTGTAGTGATTGGCGACCGCTTCTGCGTGGTTGTCGCGGGTAATGCATCCGGCATCGATGAGCTCAAGCAGGCCGCTGCGAGCATCAATGTCAGCGGCCTCGAAGCGTTGAAGAACGAAGGCGTGTCGGCCAATTAAGACTTACGAGGGACCGCATAGGATGACCGACGGCTTCAAATCGATTTGTGCCCTAGTAGCGACGCTGATCGCCGGCGTGAGCGCCCCGGGGCAGCGCCTATGCAGCGGGCGACCAAGGGCCAACGATTCCGACTTGCGATAAAAAAATCGGCACCTTGGCAGTGGTCGAGCCCGAGAACAAATGGTGGACCAGCCTCAACCTGGAATCTCCGGAAGCCCTGATCAAGGAATTCGTGGCACAGTCCAAGTGCTGCACGCTGTTGGATCGCAACAAAGGCCTTGCCGCGGCTCAGAGCGAACGCGCGTTGGCCTTCCAGCGGTGAGGTGCGCTCCACGGAGCAGGTATCCCTGGCGCACGGGCACGCCAAGAAAACCGATCTGGGTTGGGGCGCGGGCGGCGGCGCATTCTTCGGAGCCTTCGCGGCCGCGGGGGCCTCGAGTTATGCCAACACCGAGATCGGTCAGGTCGTGACGATGGCTTACCTGGATGCATATTCAAAGCTGGTAGCGGATGTCAAAGGACTGGATCTGAATCCGAAAGCCGACAACGTCACCCAGTCGGTGACGATGGCTAAGCCTGGGAAGATGTATTCCGAGCCGAACCTCAAAGCGAAAGTGGTGCGGGACCTCGACCCTGGCATGACGCTCTATCCGACCGGGGATAAGCAGGACATTTGGTGGAAAGCGACGGATGAGCTGGGCAATGAAGGTTGGGTACCGTCGACCCTGTTCCAATTGGCGCGGTAGCCCCCGGTCCGCCCGGACTTTCTGCCCTGGCTGGTGCTGTTTGCAACGGCCGTATTTGCCTGGGGGGAGCTTCTTTCGTGAGGCCGGTGCCTCACAGCGGGGCTGGCCTTGACCGTCGGGCTGTTTTTGCGCGCCAGGAGCGGGTGAGGCTCGCGCCAGCGAGAGGCTTCTATACCACCTGACCGATCAATCGAACCTCGTGCTGCGGGAACGGGATGACGATTCCCCTGCCGCGAAAAGTCTCGACGATGGCTTTGTTGATCTCGCCCGTCGCCGCAGTGAAGTCCGGTACGGCGACCCACGGCTTCACGGCAACCGTCACTGCGGAATTGCCGAGCAGAATCGTTTGAATCACCGGGGCGGGCTCCTGCAATACCCGTGAATTGCCGCGCACGATTTCGTTGATCGTCGCGAGCGCAACGTTCAGGTCGGTGTCGTAGGCGACCCCAACCACGATATCCAACTGCCGGACCCTGCCGTAGTTATGCAGGACCTCGCCGACCACCTTGCGATTTGGAATCACGATCAGCGAGCGGTCCAAATGGCTCAGCGTGGTATTGAACAGCGTGATGCTATCGACCTGCCCTTCCTCGCCGACAATCGAAACGTACTGCCCGACACGGAAGGGTTTGGTAAAGATTATGGTCAGTCCCGCCGCCGCGTTACTCAGCACACCCTGCGTGGCCAGCGCCACCGCGGCACCGGCTACGCCCACGCCAGCGAGCAGCGGCAACAGCTCGACACCCAGGTTCTGCAAGGCCATGACCGCGAACAGCGCCAGGACCAGGGCTCGCGCGATGCGAGTCAGCAGTAACCGCACCGGCGGTTCCAATTCGATCCGGCCGAGGGCGTGTCGCAGCCATCGACCCACCCAACGGCTCACGATAACGCCAACGACAAGAATCAGGATGGCAGCCAGCACTTTGGGACCGAACCTGACGGCGAGGTCCAGAATCGTGCTTTTGGCCTGGTAGATCGTAGCGAGTTGTTCGTTCATCGGCACCTGGGCCTGATGGCGTGGGGCCGAGCGTATCCCAGCGCACATTCAAATTGCCAGTTTATCGGCAATCTAACCCCTCCGCCCCTGACCGACGCGTAAGCCCTCACCTACCCCATTGGCGGCAATCGAGGGGTTGTTTGGGCCCACGCGTTCAACCAATGTCGCTTTCCGCTGCGCGGGCTCGTGCCCGTAGCGAAATCGCCGACAGTTGGTCTTCCGAGCGGCGATGTGTTACCGAGCTGGATTGAATGGAGGAATCATGACTGTAGTGCGCCGTATCGCAATCTTTAACATACTGTCTATTGTTTCATTGATATCTGCTTGCGGCGGCAGCGATAGCAAGAACAGCAGTGATCCCCCGGCTGCCAGTGGCAGCAGCACGAGCAGTAGCGGCAGCAGCACGAGCAGTAGCGGTAGCAGCACGAGCAGCAGCGGTAGCAGCACCAGCAGTAGCACCAGCAGTAGCGGCGCCACCAGCTCTACCACCGATGTGCTGACATATCACAATGATACGATGCGCACGGGTCAGAACCTGACCGAGACAACACTGACGCCGAGCAACGTCAATAGCTCCACGTTCGGTTTACTGCGCATCCTCACGGCTGACGCCCCGGTCGATGCGACGCCATTGATCGCCTCCAAAGTTTCGATTGGCGGCCTCACCCACAACGTGGTCTACGTCGCCTCGGAGCACGACAGCGTGTATGCCTACGATGCCGATAGCGGTGCGGCGCTGGCGCAAGTCTCGCTGCTCGGCAGCGGCGAAACCCCGAGCGACACCCACAGCTGCAGCCAGGTGCAGCCCGAGATCGGCATTACGGCAACTCCCGTGATCGACCGCAGCGTCGGACCCAACGGGACGCTGTACGTCGTGGCGATGTCGAAGGACAGCAGCGCTACCTATTACCAGCGCCTGCACGCGCTCGATCTCGTGACGCTCGCCGACCGCGTGCCCGCTGTAGTAATCCAGGCCACTTCCCCAGGCAGTGGACCGAACAGCACCAATGGCATCCTGACTTTCCAGGCAGGCCAGTACAAGGAGCGCGGCGCGCTACTCGCGGCCAACGGCCAGATCTATACCGTCTGGGCATCGCATTGCGACGACATGCCATACAACGGCTGGATCATCGCCTACAACGAATCCACAATGGCACAGACGGCGGTGCTGAATTACACGCCGAGCGGCACGCAAGGCGCGATCTGGAACGTGGCGGGTCTCGCCGCCGACAGCGCCGGTGTTCTGTATGGCCTGGCCGGCAATGGCACCTTTGACAGCACGCTCAGCGACACTGGCTTCCCAGGCCACGCGGACTATGGCAACGCTGCGATCAAAGTGACTTCGACCGGCAACGCTCTGGCCATCGTGGATTATTTCGCGACATCCAATACGGTATCGGAATCAAACAGCGATACCGATCTGGGCTCCGGCTCGCCGCTGCTGTTGCCGGATCAAACGGATGCCACCGGCACGACGCGGCATTTAATGATCGGCGCCGGCAAGGACGGCAACGTGCTGCTGCTCGATCGCGGCAATCTGGGTAAATTCAACGTGACCACCAATCATGCGTACCAGTACCTCGCTAGCGCGCTGCCAGGCGGATTGTTCTCGGCATTTGCCTATTTCAACGGCAGTGTCTATGTGGCCGACGTCGGTGGCACTTTGAAAGCGTTCGCGCTCACCCAAGGGCTGCTGCCTGCCTCGCCCAGTTCGCAGTCGGCCGCCACCTTTGGCTATCCTGGCTCCTCCCCGTCGGTCTCGGCAAATGGCGCCAGCAACGCGATTGTGTGGGCAATCCTGAGCGCGGAAAGCGGCGCCGCCGTACTGCACGCCTATAATCCAGCGAATCTCCAGCAGCAGTACTACAACAGCACCCAGGCGGCGAACAATCGCGATGCCTTCGGTAATGGCCAGAAGTTCATCACGCCCGTCATCGCCAATGGCAAAGTATTCGTCGGCACGCCCAACGGCGTTGCCGTCTTTGGCGTGCGCTAGGACTCGACGCCCGACAATCGACGACGCTGTGTCATACTCCGCCATGCTCGGTGCGCCGCTTGGCGAGCCGCTGCACTAATGCCTGGGAGCGCTCGACATGGCTTGGGTGGAAATTGTGGCGTTGCTGGCCGTGATCCAGCTATTGGTGTTTGGCATGCTGGTCGGGCGTGCGCGCATGACCTATGGAATCAAGGCGCCGGCGACGGTCGGCCACGAAGTATTCGAACGCTACTATCGCGTCCAGACCAATACGATCGAGACACTGGTCGTCTTTCTGCCAGCTCTATGGATTTCGGCAAAGTATTGGTCGCCGCAGCTGATAGCGCTGATCGGCGTGGTCTATCTCGTCGGCAGAATGCTGTATTGGCGCGGCTACGTGCGCGACCCCAAGCAGCGTGGCGTAGGCTACATGCTCAGTGCCTTGCCCACCCTTGCCCTGATTGCAGCCGGATTGGCTGGTGCTGTCAAAGCGCTGCTGCGCTGAAGCGCCAGCGCTCGTCGGACAGAGGGCGTGGCCGCCGCTACCTGCTCACCCACTACGCGCGGCCGTCATGCTCCGGCACGCCCCACTCTTCATCGTGGTATGCCTGCATGAGCGGATCGCTCACCGCCCAAGTACAGCGATGAACCTCCCTCATCCGCGCCATAGCCGCTGAGCAACCAAGCCAACACGGACGTCTGCAGCGCAATGCGGTGGTCGCTGTAGGTGCCAGGGCTACCCAAAGAGCCGCGATAGTGCAGCGTCAAGACATTCCAATTGGCGCGGCGAATCGCCTGAGCCAGATCGAGGTTTTGCTCGTTGCCCGGCAACCCGTGAAACAAAATCACTGTCGGATGCGCTCCCGCGCCGGCGGCGCAGGCCGTTATACTCGGTCGCCCTAGTCAATATCAGTCGGAGAAACTCATATGCTCATCACCGGCGGCTGCCTGTGCCGAGCGATCCGCTATGAGATCGCTGCGGCGCCGATCGTCACGCGCGTGTGCTGGTGCCGCCTGTGCCAATTCATCGGCGCTGGTAGCGGAACGGTCAACACCTGCTTCCCGAGCGCTGCCCTGACGCTGCACGGCGAGCCCCGCAGCTATCGAAGTGTGGCCGATAGCGGCAATGTCATGTTTCGGCGGTTCTGTCCCACCTGCGGCACACACCTATTCAGCGCAGCGGAATCCCGCCCGCATCTGGTCTTCGTTCGGGCCGGGACGCTCGATGATCCGGAACTCGCACGCCCTTCGAGCACGATTTGGACCTCGCAGGCGCCCAGCTGGGCGTGCATCGATGAGACCTTGCCGCGGGTTGAGCGCCAGCCCCCGCCGGCGGCCTAGCGCGATGATCAGGCAACTGTCTCTGTCGGTGCTGTTGTGCTTGGCGTGCCCGGTCACCATGGCGCGCCATCATCACGCAACGGATGTGGACAGCGGCGTACCCGGGCAGTTCGACTATTACCTTCTGTCGCTATCCTGGTCGCCGAGTTACTGTCTCACGCACCAGGAGGATCGTACACAGTGCGGCAGCAAGGGGCTCGGCTTCGTGCTGCACGGTTTGTGGCCACAATACGACTCCGGCCGATATCCGCAGTACTGCAGCGCCGACAGGCCTCTGCCGGAGCAGGCTGCTGCGCTCGGCCAAACTCTGTATCCAAGCCCGAAGCTGATGCAGCATGAATGGAAAAGCCATGGCACCTGCAGCGGCCTGGATGCGCTGAACTACTTCAGAACCGCCGACCGCGCGCTCGCCACCGTGCAGGTGCCCGCGATGTTTGAGGCACCACGCAGCAGCCTGACTCTGAGCGGCATGCAGATCGCCACCGCCTTCCGCGCGGCCAATCCAGCTTTGCCCGACGATGGTCTCACCGTTGCCTGCAGTCGCGGGCAACTGTCGGAAGTGCGCATCTGCCTGACGCGCGAGCTTACACTCAGGGCCTGCGGGCGAGGCGTTCGCAGCAACTGCCCTGATATACCGGTCCTGATTCGAAGCTCACGTTGATCTTGCCGCTGCCGGGCGACCGGCAGCGAACGTATGCATCCGCCGCCGGCAGAAGAGTCTACTTTATCTCTGCCAACTTGAAGCGCGCAGCTTGCTGTGCCAGGCCTGAATTCTGGACACTCATCAGCGCGCTGTAGTAACGGCGCAGCTCAGACTCGTCTTTGGCGGCTTTGGACACGGCGTGCAACTGCTCGAACATCGCAGCATCGCAGCATCGCAGCATCGCAGCATCGCAGCATCGCAGCATCGCAGCATCGCAGCATCGCAGCATCGCAATAGTGTGCGACGACGGACAGAATGACCCCCTGATCGTCGGGTGCAAGGGCGTTATGATCCTTGACAAAGGCGGTGAAATGCTTGCGCGCCTCGTCAATGACCTCTTGATCGCCCCAGGCGCCTAGATCAGCGATCAGCTGAAAGTGACGGTATGAAATGCTGAGAATTATAGAGTGGGTCAGCGATCACTCACTGATATAGCGCGGGTTCCTGTTCACAGACAAGTAGCCACTTTTTCCACAAAAATCGTGCACATTCGCGGCTCGCGTGTCTATTTTATCTTGCCCGTGACATCCCGGTCCTTGTTGCTTTATCCCGCCAGCACAATTTCACCCAGCCCTGCCGCCAGCGCCAGTAACAAGGCCAATGTTGCCCGGCGATCCGCTCTGGACTGGCGATCCCACGCCCATGGGCCTCAAGAATGTCCGCCTCCACAATCAAAATAATAGCGCCGCTGTCCGATTCCAGCGTGTAGCGCTCGCCGGCGAGGACCAAGCAGCCCATCCCGGACAAACAGGGGATGCGGCAGGCGGACTGCTGGCCGATAAACGTGAAGTCGCCGTGGACGACGAGCAGCGCGGCCGCCGATCGCCTTCTCATATCGCCTTCTCATTGCGGTTGGGCACCGATTTGAATTCGGAACACTTTGGCTATTAAGTGCAACGCATCTGGTTTGTCCCATTCTTGAGCGCCGTAGATTTTGTCG
>CABEAX010000395.1_pt1 | contig 33702 bp, 24 predicted proteins | sample 3422171 | NCBI WGS metagenome assembly CABEAX01 (sample SAMEA5534326, study PRJEB31848) | metagenome | biome: tundra; feature: field; material: soil | place: USA | collected 2013-05 | depth 0.15 m | reverse complement strand
GGCGCAGGTCCACGCAGGGCGCAGGTCCACGCAGGGCGCAGGTCCACGCAGGGCGCAGCGCGGGCCTATGCGCGCAGCCGCTCGTTCTTCGGGTCGAACGGGGACTCTTCGATCACCGTTGCCGTGTGGCGCTCGCCCAGGATGGTTACCGTAAGTGTAGCGCCCAGCTCGCTTAAGTCAGGGAAGACCATCCCTAAGGCGAGCGACTTACCGAGTCGCCAGCCGTAGCCGCCCGAGGTGGTGCGTCCGACCACCCGCCCATCATGATGGATCGGCTCGGACCCGCGCGCGTCGGCATCGGTGACGCCTTGCACCTCGAGCGTCACGAAACGGTTGCGAAAGCCCTTGCGCTGCCATGCAACCAACCCGTCGCGGCCGAGAAAGTTGCCCTTGTCGAGGCGGGCGAACCGGCCGAGCCCGGATTCGAGGATCGCGTACTCGACCGACATCTCGCGCGGGATGAGGCGGTAAGACTTCTCCAGGCGCAGCGAATCCATCGCCTTGATGCCGAAGGGCTTGAGATCGAACTCCTCGCCCGCCGCGAACAGCAGGTCGAAGAGGTAGTTCTGCATCTCGATCGGGTGATGCAGCTCCCAGCCCAGCTCGCCGACGAAATTGACCCGCAGCGCGCGCGCCTGCGCCGCGCCGACGCTGATCGGCTTGCCGGTGAGCCACGGGAAGGCGCCGTTCGAAAGATCAGTGTCGGTCAGCTTTTGCAGGAGCTCGCGCGAGCGCGGACCGGCCAACACGAAGACGCCGTACTGCGTCGTGACCTTCCGTATCTGCACCGAGCCGTCGGTCGGCAGCAGCTTTTGGAAATAGTCCCAGTCGTGGCGTTCGAACGCGCCGGCAGAGACCAGGTAGAAGTGCTGCGGCCCTTCGCGCAGCACGGTCGCCTCGGCGCGAGTTCCGCCCTGCCTGGTCAGTAGGTGGCAGAGCGCCAGGCCGCCGATCCTCGCAGGAATGCGATTGGCGAAGATCCAATCGAGCCAGTGCTCGGCGCCGGCGCCAGTGACCTCGAATTTCGCGAAGGCGCTCATGTCGAGGAGCCCAACCGCATCGGAGACGTGTCGGCACTCGTTGCCGACATACTCGAAATAGTTAGAGCGGCGGAAGCTCCAGCGCTCGCGCGGACGCTGGCCGGGCGCCGCCGGCGCGTGGTTCTCGTTCAGCAGCACGTCCGGCTTGCCTAGCGCTTGCTCCTCGAGCCCGTAGCCGCTTGGGGCGAACCAGCCCGGCCGCTCCCAGCCGTAGACGGTGCCGAACACCGCTCCCTTGGCCTTCATCCGGTCATAGCAGGGCGACTGCTTCAGCGGCCGGGCACCGGGGCGCTCTTCGTCCGGGTAGTGGACGGTGAAGACTGCGGCATAGGCCTCCTCATTCTTGCGGCGCAGATATCCGCGCGAGGCGTAGGGGCCGAAGCGGCGCGGGTCGACGCCCATCATGTCGATGCTGGGCTCGCCCTCGATGATCCACTCCGCGAGCTGCCAGCCGGCGCCGCCCGCCGCAGTCACGCCGAAGCTGTGGCCTTCGTTCAGCCAGAAATTCCGCAAGTCCCAGGCCGGTCCCACGATCGGTCCGCCATCGGGCGTGTAGGCAATGGCGCCGTTGTAAATTTTTTGATACCGACCTCGGCGAAGGCTGGCACGCGGTGAATTGCGGCCTCGATATGCGGTCCCAGCCGGTCGAGATCGTCACGGAAGAGCTCGTATTCGGCCTCCACCGACGGCCCATCGACGTAACAGCAGGGGGCACCCTTTTCATAGGGGCCGAGAAGCAGTCCACCCGCCTCCTCGCGCATGTAGTAGGAGGCGTCGGAGTCCCGCAGCACGCCCATCTCAGGCAGGCCCTGGCGCTTGCGCTCCTGGATCGCGGGATGCGGCTCGGTGACGATATAGTGGTGCTCGACCGGGATCACCGGCACGTCGAGCCCCACCATGGCGCCGGTTTGGCGGGCGAAATTGCCGGTCGCCGAGACGACGTGTTCGCATACGACATCGCCCTTGTCGGTCCTGACCAGCCATTCGCCGCCCCGGCGCTGCTCAATGCCGAGCACGGTGGTGTAGCGATAGATCTCGGCGCCGCCGGCCCGGGCAGCCTTGGCAAAAGCCTGGGTCAGGTCGGCCGGCTGGATGTAGCCATCATCAGGATGCTGGATCGCGCCGATCACGCCATCGACGTTGCACAGCGGCCAGATCTCCTTGACCTGCTGGGCCGTCAGGAATTTGACGTCGACGCCGATCGTCGAGGCCACGCCGGCGTAGTACGTGAACTCGTCGAGCCGGTCTCTGGAACAGGCGAGTCGGATGTTGGTGACCTGCCGGAATCCGACATCCTGGCCGGTCTCGGCCTGCAGCGACTTGTAGAGCTTGACCGAGTACTTGTGCAACTGGCCGTTCGAGTAACTGACGTTGAACAGCGGTAGCAGCCCCGCGGCATGCCAGGTAGAGCCGGAGGTCAGCTCCTTGCGTTCGATCAGGACGACGTCCGACCAGCCCTTCTTGACCAGGTGGTAGAGCGTACCTACCCCGACCACGCCGCCCCCGATGACCACCACGCGTGCGACCTTCTTCATACTTTCCTCTGCTTACCCTGTGAGTCGGGGCGGCTTATCGGTGTAGGTCCCACGAGATGCCGCCCCTCGTCTTTTCCTCGTGATAGCACTGGGTGCGCGATCATGACGTGGCGCGCTCCGTACTCGGCGTACACCCGAATTGATGGCGATAGGCGGTGGAAAAGTGCGCGGCGGTAGCGAAACCACAGGCGACGCTGACATCGGTGATCGGCATGGCGGTCTGGGTCAACAGTGTTCGCGCACGCTCGAGCCGCAGCCGCTTCCACAGCACGGCGGGCGTGTGCCCGAGATGACGCTTGAACAGCCGCTCGAGCTGGCGCGTCGAGAGCCCGACCTCGGCGGCGATGACGCTCATGGGTAAGCGCTCATCGAGCTTGCTCTGGATCAATCGGACTGCCGTCTCGAGTCGCTCGTGCGAGGCGCCCGACTGTGTCGCGGGCAACAAGGGCTGGCGCTCGTTGGGACGCCGGCCGCGTTCGACGATAAATTGTGCTGCGATGCGCTCGGCGATGCCGCCCCCGAGCCGCGCGCGGATCAGGGTCAGCATGAGATCGAGCGGTGCGATGCCGCCGGTGCAGGTAATGCGGTCGCGATCGATCGTGTAGAGGTCATCGAGGAAGCGGATATCCGGAAATTCCTCGCGGATGGCGGCGAGATTTTCCCAGTGAATGGCGCAGCGGTATCCGGACAGCAAGCCGGCTTCGGCGAGCGCAAAGCTGCCCGTACACAGCGCACCGAGCGGCACGTGCTCGCGCGCCAACTGCCGCAGCGCTGACAGCACGCTGCGTCCGGTCGAGCGGCGGATGTCGAGGCCACCGCAAACGAACACGATGTCCAATGAGTGCGCGCTGGCCAGCGAGGCGCTGGGATGCAGGCTCATGCCGTTGCTGGCCCGCGCTGGAGCGCCATCCGGGGTGAGCAGCTGCCATTTGTAGGCGCTGCGGGCGCTGACCCGGTTGGCCATGCGCAGCGCCTCGATCGCATTGGCGCAGGCGATCATGGAGTAATTGGGCAGCGTCAGGAAACCGAAGTGTCCGAGCGCGCCCAGGTCCATGAGCGCCGCGCTCACCGTGCGATCAGATCGGAGAGGCGTCGCCGGGCGTCATCGGTCATCATGCGGACCTCGAGACTTCAAAGGGGAGCGGGCGGACAAGTGTCGCAAAGCGGGCGATTGTGATATTGCCTGAAAGCGGCATGCTCTTTCAATAAAACGACATAGGGGCGATTTGCCGGCGCCATCGCGCTGCGGGTCTCTATGTCGACTCTGTTCAACCACTGCGGCGCCCTGATGCTCGTGCCGGATCGGGGGCGCTGCGCATCATGCGTCGCGACCACAGGGGACATCGGGCTCACATGCGGAAATTTTCGGCTTTGGCGCTGCTGTGGGAGGGACTGCGCGGCCAGCAGGGCTGGGGAGTGCAATGGCGCTCGCCCAAGCTCGAGGCCGACTATGAGGCCGTCATCGTCGGCGGTGGTGCACATGGCCTGGGCGCCGCGTACTACCTGGCGCGCGAGCACGGCCTCTCCCGGATCGCGGTACTCGAGAAGGGCTGGATCGGCGGCGGTAACACCGGGCGCAACACCACCATCATCCGCTCGAACTACTTATACGATGAGAGCGCGGCGCTGTATGACCATTCGGTCAAGCTCTGGGAGCACCTGTCCCAGGTGCTCAACTACAACGTCATGTTCTCGCAGCGCGGCGTGCTGATGCTGGCCCACACCGTGCACGATGTGCAGTCCTTCAAGCGGCATGTGCACGCCAACCGCGCCAACGGCGTGGACAACGAGTGGTTGAGCGCGGCCGAGGCCAAAGCCTTCTGCCCGCCGCTGAACATCGAACCCAACATGCGTTACCCGGTGCTCGGCGCGGCACTGCAGCGGCGCGGCGGGACCGCACGGCACGATGCGGTGGCCTGGGGCTATGCACGGGCCGCCGACGCCCTGGGCGTCGACATCATTCAGAATTGCGAAGTGATCGGGATCCGGCAGGACGCGACCGGCGCCGTCAGCGGTCTCGCGACCACGCGCGGCAACATCGCTACGCGCAAAATAGGCGTATCGGCGGCGGGCCACACCAGTGTCATCATGAACATGGTCGGCGTGCGGCTGCCGCTGGAGAGCTATCCGTTGCAGGCGCTGGTTTCCGAGCCGGTCAAGCCGGTCTTTCCGTGCGTGGTCATGTCCAACACGATTCACGCCTACATCAGCCAGTCGGACAAGGGGGAATTGGTCATCGGCGCCGGCACGGATGCCTATACCTCGTACACCCAACGCGGTGGACTGCACGTGAATACGCACACGCTCGAGGCCATCTGCGAGCTGTTCCCGCAGTTCCGGCGGCTGCGCATGTTGCGCAACTGGGGCGGCATCGTCGATGTGACCCCGGACCGCTCGCCGATCATCGCCCGCACCCCCGTGCCTGGCCTGTACGTGAATTGCGGCTGGGGCACGGGCGGCTTCAAGGCGACGCCTGGGGCGGCGCACGTCTTTGCCTGGACCATCGCGCGCGACGAGCCCCATCCGATCAACGCGCCGTTTACGATCGAACGCTTCCGCGACGGTCATCTGATCGATGAAGCGGCTGCGGCCGCCGTGGCCCACTAGGACTCGCCGCGATGCTGCTGATCAAGTGCCCTTACTGCGGCGAGCGCGCGGAGATCGAATTCAGCTATGGCGGCCAGGCGCATCTCGCGCGCCCCGCGAACCCTTCCGAGCTCTCCGATCAGGACTGGGCCGAATATCTGTACATGCGCCGCAACCGCAAAGGCGTGCACGCGGAGCGCTGGCGCCACGTTCACGGCTGCGCGCGCTTTTTCAATGCGCTGCGCGATACCACCTCGGATCAGATCCTGGCGACCTACCGGGTGGGCGAGGTGCCACCGAAGCTCGGCGCGGTCGCGCCGGCCGCACCGTGAGCCGTTTTCGCACCGCGACCGGCGGGCTGATCGAGCGCACGCGGCCCCTGCGCTTTACCTTCGATGGTCAGCCGTTGCACGGCTGCGCCGGCGATACGCTGGCCTCGGCGCTGTTGGCCAACGGTATCCACCTGACCGGCCGCTCGTTCAAGTATCACCGACCGCGCGGCATCCTGAGCGCCGGGGTCGATGAGCCCAACGCATTGATCACCGTGCGCCGCGATCGTGCGCGCGTTACGCCGAACCTGCGCGCCACGCAGATCGAGCTCTACGATGGGCTCGATGCAGTCAGCCAGAATCGGTGGCCGAGCCTGGCATTCGATCTGGGCGCCGTGAACAGCATGCTCTCGCCGTTCATCCCGGCGGGCTTTTACTACAAGACCTTCATGTGGCCACGGCGCGCGTGGCAAAAGCTCTACGAGCCGTGCATTCGCGCCACGGCTGGTTTGGGACGCGCGCCGAGCGAGCCGGATCCCGATTGCTACGCCAATCGCTATGCGCATTGCGACCTGCTGATCATCGGCGGCGGCGCTGCCGGGCTGGCCGCGGCGTTGACGGCCGCTGTGAGCGGCGCGCGTGTGATCCTCTGTGATGAGCAAGCGCAGCCGGGCGGCGCGTTGCTGTCGGATGCCGCCGCCGTAATCGGGGGGCTGCCTGCGCCGCGCTGGGCCGAGCACGTCACCAATATTCTGAGCACGCGCGTCAACGTGACCGTGTTGCCTCGCACGACTGCCTTCGGCTACTTCAGCCACAACTTCGTCGCCCTGTGCGAGCGATTGCAGGATCACATGAGCGATCCACCGGCCCATCGGCCGCGCGAGCGGCTGTGGCAGGTGCGTGCTCGCGAAGTGATCTTCGCCTGCGGTGCATTAGAGCGTCCGCTGGTCTTTCCCGGCAACGATCGGCCCGGGATCCTGCTGGCCGGCGCTGCCGGCAGCTACTTGAACCGCTACGGCGTCTTGCCGGGCCGCCGCGTGGTGTTGGTCACCGCTCACGACGCCGCCTATCAGACCGCATTGGAGCTGAAGTCCGCTGGCGCAGAGATCGCGGCTATTGCTGACGTGCGCGCCACGGCCAGCGGCGCACTGCCCCAGGCCGCCCGCGCCGCGGGCCTGACGATCCACGAGCGAATGACCGTGACCGGAACGCGAGGCGGGTTACGCGTCAGCCAGGTCTCATTCTCCAGCTGCGATGCCGGGGGTCGCGTGCAGCCCGGCTCGTCGCTGAGCGTGCCATGCGATGCGGTGCTGATGTCCGGCGGCTACACGCCGAGCGTGCACCTGTTTTCTCAAACACGCGGCCGCTTGGTGTGGGACGAAGCGTTGCAGGCCTATCTGCCCGGCGCGGGTTTCGAACGCGTGCGCTCGGCAGGGGCCTGTCGAGGCATGGGATCCCTCGCAGCGAGCCTCGGTGACGGCGCGGCTGCAGCCCAAGCGGCGCTCAAGGCGATCGGTTTCGAGTCGGCAGCGATTCCGAGGCGACAAGTCGATGCGATCGATTCCGGCACGGGCGGCTGGATCGGCGCGCTGCCGCAGGGTCGCCCGGATGGCGGTGATGCCGCCGTGGTCGACTGGCAGAATGATGTCACGGTGCGGGATCTGCGACTCGCCATGCGCGAGGGCTTCGCCTCGATCGAGCACATCAAGCGCTATACCACCACCGGCATGGCGACCGATCAGGGCAAGACCTCGAACCTCAATGCACTCGGGATCGTGGCCAAAGCGCTCGGCAAATCGATTCCCGAGGTCGGCCTGACCACTTTTCGCATGCCGTACACGCCGGTCACGTTTGGCGCTCTGGCCGGCTATGCCCGCGGCGACTTATTCGATCCCGTGCGTACTACACCCTCGCACGACTGGGCCGCCGCGCGCGGCGCGGTGTTCGAGGACGTCGGCCTGTGGAAGCGAGCCCGCTATTTTCCGCAGCCCGGGGAGAGCATGGAGCAAGCGGTCGCGCGTGAGTGTCTGAACGTGCGTGCGTGCGTTGGCATGTTGGATGCCTCGACGCTCGGCAAGATCGAAGTGGTCGGTGCCGACGCCGCGACGTTCATGAATCGCCTGTACGTCAACGCCTGGAGCAAGTTGCCGGCTGGGCGAGCGCGCTACGGCCTGCTGCTGCGCGAGGATGGTTTCATCATCGACGACGGTGTCGTGGCGCGCCTCGCGGAAGACCGTTTTCACGTCACGACTACAACCGGGGGCGCCGCGCGCGTGCTCTCGCTCATGGAAGATTACCTGCAGACCCAGTGGTCGGACTTGAACGTCTGGCTGACCTCGACCACCGAGCAGTGGGCCGTGATCGCGGTGCAGGGACCGCAGGCACGAGCCGTGCTGCAGCAGCTCATCGGCGCCGATCTCGTGCGGGGCGTCGATATCGATGCGGCGGCGATGCCGCACATGGCCGTGCTTGAGGGGCTGTTCTGCGGCGCGCCCATGCGGCTGTTCCGCGTGAGCTTTACCGGCGAACTGGGCTTTGAAGTCAACGTGCCGAGTGATCGCGGGCTCGAGGCCTGGGAGACGATCTTTGACGCGGGCGAAGACTTCGGAATTGGCGCCTATGGGACCGAAGCCATGCACGTGCTGCGCGCGGAAAAGGGCTACATCATCGTCGGGCAGGACACTGACGGCACCGTGACGCCCGATGATGCCGGTCTGGGCTGGACGATCGGCAAGGCCAAAACCGATTTCGTCGGCAAGCGCTCACTCGAGCGCCCCTCCATGCTCGCGCCTGAGCGCAAGCAGCTGGTCGGACTCGCCACAGTTGATCCACAGCTGGTGCTCGAAGAGGGCGCACAAATCGCGCTGGAGCCCGCGCCGGCTTGGTTCGGCAAACCGATCGGCCACGTCAGTTCGGCCTACCACAGCGCCACGCTCGGGCGGTCGATCGCTTTGGCTCTCATCGCTGGTGGTCGGGCACGTATCGGGCAGACGTTGCATGTGCCGATGCCGCGCGGGCCCATTGCCGTGCAGGTGACTTCGCCCGTGTTCTACGATCCAACCGGAGCGCGCATCAATGCGTGAAGCCACTCCTGTCGGCGGTGCAACGGTCACGCTGTTGTCCGGACTCGGACGCTTGAGTCTACGCGGTGCGCCGGAGGTCCTGGCAGCCGCCGGCGTCGCGTTCGGTCTGAGGTTGCCGGACCAAGCCTGTCGCGCGAGGGAGGGTGATGGATGTGCGGCGCTTTGGCTGGGCCCCGATGAGCAGCTGCTGCTGGTGCAGCAATCACAATGGCCCGACGCGCTGGCCGCGCTCGCTTCGACGCTGAGTGGAATGCCACACTCCCTGGTGGACATCAGTCAGCGCCAGATCGCATTGCAGATCGATGGCGCTCGCGCCGCGGACGTGCTCAGCGCCGGCTGTCCGCTCGATCTGCACCCGCAAGCCTTTCCCGTCGGCATGTGCACGCGCACATTGTTCGCCAAGTCGCCGATCGTGCTGTGGCGAACCGCCGCCGATGAATTCCACCTCGAGGTATGGCGTTCGTTCGCACTCTACGTGCAGCAGCTGCTGCACGAAGTCGGCCGGGAATTTGAAAACTGACTGCATGATCAGCGCTTTCGAATGGTTCAAGATCGGCATCGGGCCCTTCTCCTCGCATACGGTCGGGCCGAGCCGCGCACGAGATCATGGATCCTGTGAGCCTCTATCAGGTCATTGCTACAATGCGGCAAACGGGGGCCGATAGGCAGTCGAAATACCAGGAAACCTCGCAGGGGGCTGGCGGTGAACGTACCGGAGTGCTGAACGGCGCTTCCGTAACAATCCGACGACGCGTTCGTTCAATCGCAGGCCGGACGGGGCGGATTTAATCGAAACCAAAGCCTTGAGGCCGCGCGGCCCGGGCGTACAAGATTGCAGGCGCATGGGATACGCCGGCGCAGCCGTGGTGCAGAACAAGTTCTAAGGGGATCCAGCAATGAACTCGAAGGTCTCATATGCGGTAGCGGCCATCCTGGGAGGCACGTCCTTCGCGGCGTTCGCTGCCGAGACGGCGACCGAGACGACCGAGGCGGGTTCGGAAATGCTCGCCGAGGTCACCGTCACCGCGCAGCGCCGCACGCAGAACATCCAGGACGTGCCGATCTCGATGCAGGCCCTGACCTCGGAGACGCTGCAGCAGCTCAACGTCGAGACCTTCGACGACTACATCAAGGATCTGCCGAACGTGACCACTGCGAACAACGGGCCGGGCCAGAACGAGGTGTTCATGCGCGGCCTGAGCGCCGGCTCGCAGGCCAGCCAGGGCAGCGGCTCAACGGGCTTGAACCCGAACGTTGCCATCTACCTGGACAATCAATCCGGTCAGTTGCCCAATCGCAACCTCGACGTCTATGCCGCCGACCTGAATCGTATCGAGGTCCTCGAGGGTCCGCAGGGCACGCTGTTCGGTGCCGGCGCCGAGGCCGGTGTGATCCGCTACATCACCAACGAGCCGAAGCTCGACACGACTGAGGGTAGCATCAAGGGCGGCGTCAGCGGGACTGCGCACGGCGATCCGAACGGGGACGTGACCGCAGTCATCAACCTGCCACTGATCGCCAACACCCTGGCCGTGCGGGCGGTGATCTACGGTGACTGGCGCGGCGGCTACATCGACAATGTGCCGGCAACCTTCACGCGCCACGACACCGACGCCGGTATCAGCAATGCGGGCTATCCGGCGGTCAACGGGCAATGCCCGGACGGCGGGGTGAACAATGGCTACTGCGTGCCGCCCGGCAGCCCGGTCATCAATAACGCCGCCGTGGTGGGTAATGACATCAACCCGGCGACCTACGAAGGCCTGCGCGTCGAGGCGCTGTACAAATTCAACGATGACTGGGACGCGCTGATCACGCAGTCCTACCAGGACTTGCACACCGAGGGCGTGTTCTACCAGCAGCCCAATGCCTCGAATGGCGCGCCGCTGCAACCGCTCGAAGTGACGCTGTTCAACAATGCCTACGACAAGGACCGTTTCGAGAGCACCGCGTGGACGCTGAACGGCAAGTTCGGCGATCTGAAGGCCGTCTATACCGGCGGCTACCTGGTGCGCAATGTCGATCAGGTCGGCGACTACACCAATTATGCGCGCGGCCTGTTTGCCGATTACTACCAGTGCGTCGGCCCAGGCCTCGGAGTTTACGCCCCAACCTCGAAATGCTACTCGCCGAGTGCCACGTGGCATTCGAGCGAGCGCAACACGCACCAGCAGCACGAATTTCGCCTGAGCACACCGGACGAGTGGCGCCTGCGCGCGATTGGCGGCGCGTTCTGGGAAAACAATACCGTCTACGACCAGACCGCCTGGATGTACAAGAACATTCCGCCGTGCACCTCGAATGGCGCGGCTGGGACGGCCGGTAACAGCGCCTGCCTGTCGAACGTCGGCACGTTCCCCGGCACGACCGTGCAGAATCCCGGTGTCCAGGGCGACCACACCTCCTTCTACCAGGACCAGATTCGCCAGACCAAGCAGCTGGCGTTTTTTGCGTCCATCGACTTCGACCTGATTCCGAAGGTGCTGACCGCCACCGTCGGCACCCGGCACTTCCTGTTCGAGAACCTGTCGGCGGGCAGCGTGATGTCCAGTTTTCTCTGCCAAGAGGCGGGCGTGCCGGCCGGTGGCTGTCAGTCCGCTGACTCTTACAACCTCAACGCACAGAATCTGCGCGACACCGAGACCGGCTGGAAGAGCCGCGCCAATCTGACTTGGCACATCATTCCCGATGTCATGGTCTACTACACCTTCTCACAGGGCTTCCGGCCGGGCGGCTTCAACCAGAACGGCGGTATCTATGCCTATGCCCCCGGGCCGGATGCGGGAACGGCGCAGTTCGCAACTCCCAAGGCGTACTCATCCGACAAGTTGACCAACAACGAAATCGGCTGGAAGACCGAATTTTTCAACCATCGCCTGCAATGGAACGGGGCCATCTACCAGGAGAACTGGGACAACGTCCAGGTCTCCTTCTTCAACCCCGGTGTGACCGGCAACATTTTCTTTGACACCAATGGCCAGAACTTTCGGATCAGGGGTATCGAGACCTCGCTGGTCGGCCGGGTCGTCAGCGGGCTGACACTGCAGGGTTCCATCGCCTGGAACCAGAGCGTGCAGACGAATTCACCAGTGTTGACCGACAACAACCCCGCCAGCGCGAACTACGGCAAGCCGATTTCGCAGGTCTGCAGCGCTACCGGTACCGGTTGCACGCAGATCACCAGTCCGTTCGGCCCGATCGGTTCCCCCAGTGCCGATGCGCCGCCGATTCAGTTCAGCGTGCGCGCCCGGTACGAGTGGTCCATCGCGGGCTACAGCCCGTTTGTGCAATTCGGCGCTACGCATAGCGGCCATTCCTACACGCAGGCGGGCTCGAACCCGACGCTCGCACAGGTGGCGTTCACAACTTCGAGGTTGCGCTTCGAGCTGCCGGCCTATTCGACCTACGCCGCGTCATTCGGCGTCTCGAAGGATGCCTGGAACGTGACCGTGTACGGTGAGAACCTCAGCAATTCGAATGCCAGCACGTTCATCAGCGACGACCAGTTCATCGTCGCGCAGACGCCGATTCGGCCGCGGATCATCGGCCTCGCCTTCGGGTACAAATTTTGAGGACTGACATTCGCCCGCCGGGGAGGGCTTCATCGACCCCCGCGTCGCGACGCTACAGCCGTTCCATGCCGGCCTGGAGTTCCGCCACCACGTCTAGAGTGCCAGCATGGCAATGGCGGCCACGAACATCAGCAGTGTCGTGAGCATGACGACGTAACGTGAAATCGATGAGCTGACCTGGCCTTGCATGACGCGCCGATCGGTGGACACGAGCAGCAGCGCCACCAATAGGAAAGGGGCCAGAAAGCCGTTGATGATCGCCGTCCAGAACAACGCCTTGATCGGATTGATCCTCAGAAAATCGAGCACCACGCCCGCCACCGTGGCCAGAATGAATACCGCGTAGAATTGCGCCGCATTCGCCAGTTTCTCATCCAGCCCGTACGCCCAGTCGAAGGTTTCCGCCACGGCGTAGGCGGCCGAGCCGGCCAGCGTGGGTATGGCCAACAGCCCGGTGCCGACGATGCCGATGGTGTAGAGAAAATACGCGTAGTCGCCGGCCAGCGGGCGCAATGCTTCGGCGGCCTCCTTGGTGGTCGTGATATGCGTGAAGCCGTGCTGATGCAGCGTGACTGCTGTCGTCAAAATGATGAAGAACATGGCCAGATTGGAAAAGAACGTCCCCAGGGCTACATCGATGCGGCGATCGGTCAGTTCGCCCTTCGTGGCACCGAGGCGGCTGATCAGCAGGCGCCGGCCCTTGGCCTTGTCTTCCTCGACCTCCTGGCCGGCTTGCCAGAAGAACAGATAGGGACTGATCGTCGTACCCAGGATGGCGACGAACGTGGCCCAGGCCTCATTGCCGTGCGGCAGACTCGGGATCAGCGCATCGAACAGTACCGACCTCCAATGCGGATGCACCAGGAAGGCCGTGATCACGTAGGCAAATAGTGCCAGGGCCAGCCACTTCAGGATGCTCGCGATCTGGTAATACCGCAGCCACACCGTCAATGCGCAAATCCCCAGACCGAACACCCAGACGTAGAGCCCGCTCGGCCCGGCGCCGAGCATGTGCGCGGCATCGGCCATGCCCGCCAGGTCGGAGGCGATGTTGATGATATTGGCACTGAGCAGCGACAGGGCAACCATACCGACGACCCAGCGCGGAAACTTCTGTCGCATGGCGCCGGCCAGCCCCATGCCCGTCACCATGCCCACGCGTGCGCACATCATCTGAACGCCTGCCATCAGTGGCCAGATGAACAGCGCCGTCCACAGGAAGGAGGTGCCAAATTGCGCGCCGGCGACGGAGTAGGTGGCCACGCCGGACGGATCATCGTCCGCGGCCCCCGTGGTCACGCCGGGGCCCAGTGCGCGCAGCAGCCGCTTGAATCCGTGTTCTCGAGTGGGCTTGGCGGCTGCGGGCATGGCGAGTCCCGTCATAGCAGAGTGATCGCGGCAGGAAGAAAAGCCACGCATTGTAACGACGCAGGCAATGAGATCAATCGCCTGCGCCGCTTGGCAAGTGCGTTGCGCCTCAACGCGAGCCGGCACCCCGATCGGGTTGATCGAGTTGCCCCGTGCTCCAGCCGCCACCGAGCTGCGCGACCAGATCGACGCTGGAGACCAACTGCTGGCTTTGGATGCTCAGCAGACTGATTTCAGCCGATAGGCGCGTGGTCTGCGCGGTCAGCAGGGTGGTGTAGACGACGATGCCGGCCTTGTATTGATTGAGCGTCAGCGCTTCGGACTTTCGTGCATCCTCGACCGCGGTTGTCTGCAGCGTCGACTGCTGTTCCAGTACGCGCAGACTGGAAAGGTCATCTTCAACCGCCTGGAACGCCGAGAGCACCGTCGCACGGTAGCTCGCCACGGCCTGATCGTAGTTGGCCCGTGCCTGTCGATTCGTGCCCAAGCGCGTGCCGCCGTTGAACACGGTTTCCGCCAGAGCCGGGCCGAACGACCACAGTGAATTGCCGGCGTTGAGCAGTCCCGGCAGCGCGGTCGCGGTAAAGCCGTAGGAAGCCGACAGCGTCAGGCTCGGGTACCACGCTGACTGGGCCACGCCGATCAGCGCATTGGCGCTCGCCACGGTGCGTTCCGCGGCGGCGATGTCGGGGCGCCGCTGCAACAGCTCCGAGGGAATCCCGGCGGGCACCACCGGCACGGTCTTGGTCAGGCCGGCATGGTCGATGGCGAGATCTTCAGGATTTTTGCCGATCAGCACCGCGATCGCGTGCTCGAATTTGGCGCGTGTGAGCTCCACGCTGACGTCCGCGGCCTGCGTGCTTTCGAGCTCGGTCTCGGCCGAGTAGACATCCGCGAGCGTCGTCACGCCGGCTTTGACCTGGTTCTGCGCGATCGTCAGCGAGCTCTGGAATGCCTTGATCGATGTCGCATAGAGCTGCCGCTGTTCGTCAGCCGCACGCAGTTGAAAGTAGTCCTGCGCCAGGGTTACCTGTGCCGAGAGCCGCGCCGCCGCAACGTCGGCAGCGCTCGCCTGCGCCTTGGCGACATCGGATTCCACCGTGCGACGGATACGACCCCACACGTCCAGTTGCCAGCTGGCCTGCGCCCCGGTGCTGTAGATGTTGGCGCGAGAGTTGTTGTTGGTCGTCACCGTGGTGCCGGTCCCGGTCGTGACCCCCTGATTCAACCCGCTGCCGCCGCCGCTGCGAGTGTTGACGCCGGTCACCGTGATATCCGGAAACAGCGGCCCGCGGTCGATCGAGACCGTAGCCTGCGCCGCGCGATACGCGGCCTCCGAGGCGATGAGCGTCTGGTTGGACACAGCCACCTGCCGCTCCAGCGCATCGAGCAACGGATCGTTATAAATCGCCCACCAAGGTTCATCGTTCGGCACCTGCGCGGGCGCCGCCGGCTTCCAACCCTGGTCTTCCTTGTAAGCGCTCGCCACGGGTGTCTCGGGACGACGATAATTCGGTCCGACCTTGCACGCGGCCAGCAGCAGCATGATCAGACCCGGCAGGTAGCGAAGGTTCTTGCGCATCATGTGAACTGTTGTTGCGCGCCGTCCTGAAACTTGTGGCGACGCCGCGAGAGCGTGGACAACCAGGCGCGAAAGCGATCCAGGTAGAGATAAACCACCGGCGTCGTGTAGAGCGTCAGCACCTGGCTGACGATCAGGCCACCGACGATGGAGATGCCGAGTGGTTGGCGCATCTCGGCGCCGCTGCCGGTCGTGACCGCCAACGGCACGGCGCCGAGCAGAGCGGCCATGGTGGTCATCATGATGGGCCGGAAGCGAAGCAGGCAGGCCTCGTAGATCGCCGCCGGCGCAGCGATGTGGCGCGTGCGTTCGGCCTCGAGCGCGACGTCGATCATCATGATGGCGTTTTTCTTGACGATGCCGATCAGCAGAATCACGCCGATCAGCGCGATCAGGCTGAATTCGGTACCGAACAGCAGCAGTGCCAACACCGCGCCGACACCGGCCGAGGGCAGTGTCGAGAGAATCGTGATCGGATGCACATAGCTCTCGTAGAGGACACCGAGCACGATGTAGACCGCGACAATCGCCGCAAGGATCAGCCACGGCTCGCTCGACAGCGACTGCTGGAATATTTGTGCCGTGCCGGCGAAGGATCCGTGCACCGAGATCGGCACGTGCAGGCTCTGCATGGTATGTCCGATGGCCGCGATCGCCGTGCCCAGCGAGACAGCCTCGGGCAGATTGAAGGAAAAAGTCGTGGCCACGAACGGGCCCTGGTGGTTGATCGCGAGCGGCGTGGTTCCGGGGCCATAGTCGGCGAAAGTCGCCAACGGCACCATGGTTTCGGCGCTGGTGCTGATCGAAGCGCCGGTCGAGGCGCTGCCGCGACCACTGTTGGTGAGCTGGTTGAGCGCGAGATTATGTGCGGCAACGGACGTGGCGGTCGGGGCCAGGGTGCTGCTTCCAGAGCTGGCACTCGGCGTCGTGTTGCCGGTCGTGCCCGTGGCGCCCGTGGTAGCAATGGTGCTGATGCTGCCGGGGAGGCTCCCCGGGCTGCTCGCGCCGCCGGCGCTCGTGGTGGACGTGCCGCTGCTGAATGAGCCCACTCCGGCGGCGCTCGTCTGCGTGCCGCTCAGCGCGCCACCGGTGGTGCTGACCCAGACCTCCTTGAGCGTCTCGGGGTTCTGCCAGAAGCTCGGGTCGACCTCCATGACGACGTGATATTGATTCATGTCGTTGTAGATCGTCGACACCTGTCGCTGGCCAAAGGCATCGTAGAGCGTGTTATCGATGTTGGAGAGGTTGATGCCCAGCCGCGCCGCGGTCGTGCGGTCGATCTTGAGGGCCACGGTCAGACCCCTGTCCTGCTGATCGGAATTGATGTCCGCCAGCTCCGGAACGGTCTTGAGCGCATCGGTGATCCTTGGCGTCCATTTTCGAAGATCCTCGAGGCTATCGGCCAGAATCGTGTATTGGTACTGGGAATTGCTCTGCCGCGCACCGGCGCGGATGTCCTGGATCGCCTGCAGATACAGCCGCGCTCCGGTCACCACCGACAGCTTGGCGCGCAGCCGCGCAATCACGCGATCGCTTTTGACTTTTCTCTGCGCGAGCGGCTTGAGACCGACGAAGATGTTTGCGGTATTGGTCGCACCGCCCGGTCCGCCGCCGCCGCCGCCGCCGGTGAAGCCCACCACGTCCTGCACCGCCGGGTCGCTCTGCACGATGGCCATGGCGGTGCGCAGTTTCTGCACCATGGCTTGAAACGATATGCTCTGGTCGGCGCGCAGGTTGCCCATCAGCGTGCCGGTGTCCTGTTGCGGAAAGAAGCCCTTGGGCACGATCGCGAACAGGTAGAAATTCAGGGCCACTGTAGCGGCCAGCACCAGCATGACCGTGCGCGGATGCTCCAGTGCGACCCGCAGCGTGCGCCCGTAGAAATCGCGCATGGCATCGAAGCCGCGTTCCATGGCCGTGAGGAAGCGGCCCTGGCGCCGGCGCTCGCTGCGCAGCACATAGGCGCACATCATCGGTGTCGTGGTCAGCGACACGACCAGCGAGATCGCGATGGCCACCGACAGCGTCAGTGCGAACTCGCGGAAGGTGCGGCCGACCAGGCCCCCCATCAGCAGGATCGGCAGAAACACCGCAACCAGTGACAGGCTCATCGCCAGCACGGTAAATCCGACCTCACGCGCGCCGAGCAGCGCCGCCTGCAGCCGCGGCATGCCCTGCTCGACATGGCGTGCAATGTTCTCGAGCATGACGATGGCGTCGTCGACCACAAACCCGGTGGCGACCGTAAGGGCCATCAGCGACAGGTTGTCGAGGCTGAAGCCAAGCAGATACATCGCGCCGAATGTGCCGATCAATGACAACGGCACGGCGACGCTGGGGACGAGCGCCGCGCGCGCATCGCGCAGCATCAGGAATACGACCAGCACCACCAGTGCAATCGCGATCAGCAGCGTGCGCTCGACGTCGCGCAACGAGGCGCGGATGGTCTCGGTACGGTCATTGGTCTGGATGATGCGGATGCTGGCCGGAATCGAGGCCTGCAGTTCGGGGATCAGCGCGCGCACGCGATCGACGACGTCGATCACGTTGGCCCCGGGTTGCCGGTGCAGCACCACGAGGATGGCCGTCGTGCCGTCGGCCAACCCAAGATTGCGCACGTCCTCGACACCGGTGGAGACGGTGGCCACATCCTGCAATCGAACTGCGGCGTTGTTGCGGTAGGCAACGATGAGTGACTGATAGTCGGCAGCGTGCGTGGCGGTGTCGTTCACATAGATCTGATAGCGCTGATCCCCCTGTTGCAATGCGCCCTTGGGGCTGTTGGCGTTGGCGGCCGACAGCGCGGCACGTACATCCTCGAGGCCGATGCCGTACTGGAATAGCGCGCGCGGATTGAGCTCAACGCGCACCGCCGGTAGCGAACCGCCACCGATCGTGACATCGCCGACGCCCTGCACTTGCAGCAGCTTCTGCTGCATGATGGTCGAGGCGGAGTCGTAGATCTGACCGCCGGTCAAGGTGTCCGACGTGAGCGCCAGGATCAGCACCGGGGCATCGGCCGGATTGATCTTGCGATATGTGGGGTTGCTGCGCAGCGAGGTCGGCAGGTCGACGCGCGCCCCCTGGATCGCGGCTTCGACGTCGCGCGCGGCGCCATCGATGTCGCGGCTGAGTTCGAATTGCAGCACCACGCGCGAGCTGCCCACCGCGCTCTGCGAAGTCATCTCCGTCACGCCGGCTATGGTGCCCAGATGACGCTCGAGCGGGGTCGTGACGCTGGTCGCTACCGTCTCCGGGCTGGCACCGGGCAGCGACGCCGACACCACGATGACGGGGAAGTCGACATTGGGCATCGGTGAGACCGGCAGCAGGAAAAACGCCAGACCGCCGGCCAGGGCCAGACCGATGGTCAGCAGTGTGGTCGCGACCGGGCGGCGGATGAACGGTGCGGAGATGCTCATGCGCCTATCTCGCCCGGCCGTCTGCCTTCGACGCCGTCCTCGTGGCGACGCGGGAAGCGTCGCCGCGCTCGAGCGGCGAGTCGATCAAAGAACAGGTAGATGACCGGTGTGGTGAACAGCGTCAGCAGCTGGCTGAGCAGTAGCCCACCGACGATCGAGATGCCCAATGGCGCGCGCAGCTCGGATCCCGTCCCGGTGCCGAGCATCAACGGCAGGGCGGCAAACAGCGCCGCCACGGTTGTCATCAGGATCGGACGGAAGCGCAGCAGCGCCGCTTCGTGTATCGCCTCGCGCGGCGGCTTGCCTTCTTCACGCTCCGCGTTGAGCGCGAAGTCGATCATCATGATCGCGTTCTTCTTGACGATGCCGATCAGCAGGATGATGCCGATTATCGAGATGATGTTCAGCTCGAGGCCGGCGATCATCAGTGCCAGCAGCGCACCGATGCCGGCCGAGGGCAGCGTCGAGAGAATCGTCAACGGATGAATGTAGCTCTCGTACAGCACGCCCAGCACGATGTAGACCGTGACGATCGCGGCGAGGATCAGCAACACTTCGTTGCGCAACGATGACTGGAAGGCGAGCGCCGCGCCCTCGAAGGTGGTCGAGATGCTGATCGGTAGATTGATCTCACGCTCGGCGGCTCGTATGGCATCGACCGCGTTCTCGAGCGAGGCCGTTGAAGCGACGTCGAATGAAAACAGCGCCGCCGGGAACTGCCCGAGATGATCGATCTCGAGCGGCGCGGATTGCACGCTGACGTGCGAGATCGATCCGAGCGGAACCTGACCGCCGCCGGCTGAGGGCACGTAGATGTCGTTGAGCGAGGAGACCGTGCTCTGCAGTTTTGGGTCGGCCTCCATGATCACGCGGTATTCATTCGACTCGGCGTAGATGGTCGAGATGATGCGCTGGCCAAAGGCGTCGTAGAGCGCGTTGTCGATCGTGGCCGCGGTCACGCCGAATCGCGCGGCGGTGTCGCGATCGATATCAATCTGCACCGTCAGCCCGTTGTCGGTGAAATTGGTCGAGACGTTGGTGAGCTCGGGGGCGCGGGCGAGGCGGTTGAGTAGGTTGGGGACCCAGGGTTTGAGGCTCGAGCTGCTGGCGGCCTCGAGTATGAACTGGTACTGCGCGCGACCGACCGTGGAATCGGTCGTCAGATCCTGCACCGGCTGCAGCGACAGCGCGATGCCGCTCACATCTCGCGCCGCCTGTCGCAGGCGAGCCATGGTCTGCGTGATGTTGCCGCTGCGCTCATCCTTAGGCTTCAGGTTGATCAGGAAGCGGCCGGTGTTGAGCGTGGTGTTGGTGCCATCGACGCCGACGAACGACGACAGGCTTGCGACATCGCGATCGTGGCGGATCGCATCGGCCAGCTCCTGCTGCCGCTGTACCATGGCATTGAACGATATCTTGGGATCCGCCTCGGTCATGCCTTGCAGGATGCCGGTATCCTGCAGCGGAAAGAATCCCTTCGGAATCAGCATATACAGCGCCACGGTCAGCACCACCGTGCCGGCCGCCAGCCACAGCACCAGGGTCTGATGGTCAAGGACGCGAGTCAGCAGCCGATCGTAGCGGGCGACGAGTTCGTTGAAAGCGCGCTCGGCCTTGATGGCGATCGCGCTTTGGCGGCGGGCCCGGGTCTGCTCGCGCGGGCGCAGCATCTTCGCGCACAGCATCGGCACCAGCGTCAAGGACACCACGGCCGATATCAGAATCGAGATGGCGAGCGTGATGGCAAATTCGCGGAACAGACGTCCAACCACCTCGCGCATGAACAGCAACGGGATCAGCACCGCGATCAGCGATACGGTCAATGACACGATCGTGAAGCCGATCTCCTCGGATCCCTTGAGCGCTGCGGCCAGGGGCTTCTCGCCCTGCTCGATATAGCGCGAGATGTTCTCGATCATCACGATCGCGTCGTCGACCACGAAGCCCGAGGCGATCGTGAGCGCCATCAACGATAGATTGTTGAGGCTGAAGCCGCACAGATACATCACTGCAAAGGTACCGATCAGCGACAAGGGCACCGACAGGCTTGGGATGATGGTCGCCGGGATGCTGCGCAGGAACAGAAAGATCACCAGCACCACCAGCGCCACTGCGAGCGAGAGCTCGAACTGCACATCGTTGACCGAGGCGCGGATCGTGTTGGTCCGGTCGGTCAGCACCGTGATATCGACGTTCGCCGGCAGCGAACTGCGGATGCTCGGCAAGAGCTTGCGGATCTGATCGACCACCGCGATCACGTTGGCGCCGGGCTGTCGCTGGACGTTGAGCAGGATCGCCGGAGTCGCGTTCATCCAGCTCGCGAGCTTGTTGTTCTCGGCGCTTTGCGTGACGTTCGCGATATCCGACAAACGCACCGGCGCGCCGATCGCGGCGTTGTAGCCGACGATGATGTCGCGGTACTGCTGCGCGTTCGCGATCTGATCGTTGGCATCGATCGAGTAGGCGCGTGCGGTGCCATCGAAGCTGCCCTTGGGCGCATCCGAGTTGGCGTTGCTGATGGTCGTGCGCACATCGTCGACATTCAGACCATAGGCGGCCAGCGCCTGCAGATTGACCTGGATGCGCACGGCCGGTCGCTGGGCGCCGTTGATGCTGACCAGGCCGACGCCGGCGAGCTGCGAGATCTTCTGCGCAATGCGCGTATCGGCCAGATCTTCGACCTGGGTGATCGGCATCGAGGTCGAGGTCACGGCCAAGGTCAGGATCGGCGCATCAGCCGGATTGACCTTGGCATAGATCGGCGGCGCCGGCAGAGTACTGGGCAGCAGGTTGCCGGCAGCGTTGATGGCGGCCTGTACCTCCTGCTCGGCGATATCGATATTCAGGCTCAGGTCAAATTGCAGCGTCAGGACCGAGGCTCCAGCGGAGCTGCGCGAGGACATCTCCTTGAGGCCCGGCATCTGGCCGAACTGACGCTCGAGTGGTGCAGTCACGGTCGAGGTCATGACCTCGGGGCTCGCCCCCGGCAGGAAGGTCTGCACCTGGATCGTCGGATAATCCACTTCGGGCAGCGCCGATAGCGGCAGAAAAAAGTAGCCGATCGCACCCACGATCAGAATCGCCGCCATCAGTAGTGAGGTGGCAACCGGTCGCAGAATGTACGGTCGTGACGGATTCATGGCTCTGCGCTGCCGGTCTTCTAGGAAGACGGCGACCCACCGCCCGGTGGCGGCCTGGCGCCACCGTCGCCGCCGTTCTGGCGCTGGCGGTGGTGTTGGCCGCCATTGCCGCCACTACCGCTACTACCGCTACTACCGCTCGAGCCGGTGCCCGGCGCCTGCGGCAGCATGATCTTGGCGCCATCGCGCAGCTGATCGGCGCCGTCGACGACCACGGTTTGCCCGCTCGTGAGGCCCTTGGTGATCGCGACCAGATCGCCCGCGGAAGGGCCGGCGACCACCGGGCGCATGCTCACGGTATTGTCCGCATTGACCAGGTAGACGTAGCTGCCCTGGGAGCCATTTTGCAGAGCGGCACCGGGCACGACAATCTGATCGTGCAGGGTTTCGAGAATCAAATGGGCATTGACGAATTGATTCGGAAACAACTCGAGCTTGGAGTTGTCGAACATCGCGCGCAGCTTCAGCGTGCCGGTGGTGGTGTCGATCTGATTGTCCGAGTTGCTGAGCGTGCCGCTCGCGATCTGGTTGGTGAGGCTGCGATCAAACGCGTCCACCGTGAGCTTCTCGCCGCGGTGCAAATGGTCCAGGATCGTGCTGACGCTGTCTTCCGGCACCGTGAACAGCACCGACATGGGCTGCATCTGTGTCACGATGGCGATCGTGCTGGTATTGGCCTGAAGCAGATTACCGATATCCACCTGGCGCAGACCCACTCGGCCGGCCACCGGTGAAGTGATGCGGCAATAGCCCAAATTGAGCTGCGCTGACTCGACCGCGGCTTGATCGAAGGCGACGGTGGCTTCATCCTGCGCGACGGTCGAGACCTGCGTCGCGTAGGTCTGATCGGAGACTGATTCCTGCGCCAGCAGCGTCTTGTAGCGCGCCAGATCGATCTTCGCGTTCGCCAACAGCGCCTGATCACGCTTGAGCTGACCCTGCGCCTGGTCGAGCGCGGCCTGGAACGGACGCGGATCGATGAGGGCGAGCAATTCGCCGGCCTTGACGATCTGCCCTTCAGTGAAGGCGATCTTGATCAGCGGGCCGTTGATCTGCGGATGCACCGTTACGGTGGCGAGCGGCGTCACGGTACCCAGCGCATTGACCGTAATGGGTACATCGCCGGTGCTGACCTTGGCGACGCCGACCGCGAGCGGTCCGCCGGTCCCGAAGCGGGCGGTCGCGGTTACGGACTGCGCGGCGCGGTAGCGCAACCCAATCACGAGCAGCACCACGAGCGCCACAACGCCGACGATCCACCAGAGTTTCTTCCGGCGCCTGCGTTCGCCAGGACCACCAGCCGCTACCTCGTCGTCAAGAGTTGGGGCGTTCATGCTTTATCCATTCACAAACCAACGATGCGGCGCGCACCTGTCGAGTGCAATCATGCGAGAGCGATTACCCTAACGATCGCCGCGCGCGATAGTTAAGCGTCCCAATCGTTAACCAATGATTAGTTAACAACATTTAATGATGTCGCGGTCTCGACCTGGGGTGCACTTCAGCCCAGGTTCACCAGCAGTAACGCGAGGCCAAGAGCGATGCGGTACCACGCGAACACCGTAAAGCGATGCGTCTGGATGTAACGCAGCAGCCACTTCACCGCGACGAAGGCCACCACTCCTGAGACGACGAAGCCGATCGCGAGTGCCGTCCAATCCTCATCGCCGGCTTGGCCGCGCGTCTTGAGCAACTCATAGCCGGTGGCGGCGAACATCGTCGGAATGCCGACCAGGAACGCGAATTCAGTGGCTGCGGGACGCGCGGTCAGGCCCGCGAGCATGGCCGCGAAGATCGTGGCCGCGGAGCGCGAGGTACCGGGGAAAACCGCCGCGAGGATCTGGCAGGCGCCGACCCAGAACGCCACGTTCCACGTCACGGTCGTGGCCAGCGGGCGGTTGGCGATCACTCGTTCGATCGCGAGGATCGCGATGCCGCCGATGATCAGCGCCAGCGCAATGGGCTTTACGGCCTCGGGCAGCTTGAAGCCGAGCTTGGTGGCGATGAAACCGACGATTGCGGTGATCAGGAAGGCGACGGTCAGCTTGGCGAGGTAGTCGCGATTCTCGGCCTTGTCGAAGCCTGTGAACAGCGTCAGCAGGCGCCGCCAATAGATGAAAACCACGGCCAGAATGGCGCCCGCCTGGATCGCCACGTTGAACAATTCCGAGCGCTCGCCGAGCCAATGCTCGGCAATCAACAGATGTCCGGTGCTCGATACCGGCAAAAACTCGGTGATGCCCTCAATGACGCCGAGGGTTATCGTCTGCCAGAGGTCCGACATGTAAAGGGTTCCTGTCTATCCTGTGTCGCGCTATGTTAGCGCGGCACCGCCGCATTGCGCGATCGGGCGCGCAGACACCTCAAAAGTCCCTTGACAGACCAAAGAACACGCCGCGGCGCGCCCCGAATTGCGGCGCGCCCACACCCACTCCGGTGCCGTTGCGGATCTCGTAGTCCTTATCCAATAGATTGACGACATCGACGCGCGCGCTCAGTGCGCCGCTGCCCTCGAAATGGAAGGCGTGACTGGCACCCAGATTGAATTGGGTGTAGCTCGGCAGGTGATCGCCATTGGGAATATCAGAGCCGTCGGCGAACTCGAGGTCGGAACGCAGGCCGGTCCCAAAGAGCATGTCAGCGCTGAAGCGCGTGTCCTGCCAAAGATAGGACCCTCCGGCCGAAGCCGTGACCCGCTGCTCATGATCGAGATGAATGTAGTTGCCGGCGATGTAGGCGAGCTCCTGGGTCGAGAAGTTGAACTGCGAGGACACGATGTCGCGCCCCCTCGCACTCTGAAAGGCGAGGTTGCCGTAGGTGGAAAAGCCATTGCTGGTGTAGTTGGCGGTGAACTCGATACCGGCAATGCGGCCGTCGCGATAGTTGAACGGAGTGAGAATGATCGGCGCGCCGAATTGGCCTTCATCGATCAGATTCTTCGATGGCTCGTAGTAGCTGTCGACTCCGAGCGTCAGGCGCCCGAGCAGCTTTTGCTGCACGCCGACGTCGTAGTAGTCGGCGCGCTCGGCCGAGGGCGCGGTATCGGCAGTGACCGAGCCGGGGGGCAGGGCGGTGCTGTTGAGGAATTTCGCGAAGGTTTCGCTGCCGACCAGCTCGAACGGCGGCGGGGTGAAATAGCGCGAATAGCCGGCGTGCAGCGTCGTGTCCTGAAGGGCTTGCCAGACCAGGTTGACCCGTGGGCTGAGTTGGCCCCCATTTGAAAAGGCGTTGTAATGATCCAGCCGCAGCCCGTAATTGATCGTGAGGGTCGAAAACGCTTTCCACTCATCCTGCAGATACAGACTCTCGAGCCATTGGGTCTGTGAGCCGTTGTCGATGACGGCGTACGGGATGTCGCTGGTTGGAACGCCGGTGGCATCGATGGGCAGCACTTGCGAGGCGGTCTGGCTGCTGGAGCTGTCGTGTTGCAGATAAAGCCCCGCGCGCAGCGTGTGCGCGTCGTTGAGCTTGTAGGCCGCGTCGGTCTGCCAGCCCACGGCGACGTCGTCCTTGAAGGCATTTTGCGCAATGCCGTTGTAGAGCAGATCACCAACCAAGTCGGGCTCGAAGGTCAGGCTCGAATAGCGGGTGGTCAAGGAACTCTGCCAGTCGAGCGCGCCCTGGGAGTGCTGCCAGCTTAACACCGCGTACTGCGTGAGTTCGCGCTGGTTCTCATTGAGATCGGCGCTCGGGAATGCGCTCTGAGCGTCGACGGTGAGCCCCAGCGCCGGTTCCAGGCCGTGCTGGTTCGGGATCTGGAACTTGCCGTTGGAGCTGCCGAGGATCAGCGTCAAGCGGTCATCGGCATCGAGAATGTCTTCAAAATACCCGAAGCCATGAATCTGGGTCGAGTGATCGTGCAGGGGATTGGAGCTACCGTCGGGCGATTCGATTCCCAGATCATTGCGCAGCATATCGGCGGAAACGAAGTAATTGAAATTTCCCGAGTTACCCCCGTACTCGATCGAGGGCTGGAAAGTGCCGTGGCTGCCGCCATACAGCGAGACCGATCCACCGGGCTCGAGCAGGCCGCTCTTGGTGGTCATGTCGATGATACCGGCGGTGCGCAGACCATATTCCGCGGGCAGTGCGCCCGTGACGAGGCTCATGGATGAGATCAGGCGCGGGCTCAACGATTGTCCGAAGACGCTGATGCCTTCGGGCAGGATGATGCCGTCGAGACGATATTGCACGTCGTTGTGATCGCCGCGCACGTGGAACTGTCCAAATGAATCCTGCACTACGTTGGGTGCCTGCAGAATCACCTGATTGAACTGCACGTTGTCGCCGCCGGGGGTGGCCGCGATCGCCGCATCGTCGATGGTGTAGGTCGACGCGCCGGTCTGGGTCTCGATACCGGCGCGCTTCTCATTGAGCCGCTGGGCCGTGACCACGACGGTATCGAGCACGCCGCCACTGGCATCGGCGGTTGAATCGGTTGCGGGCGCGGCATCAGCATTACTCTGCGCAGCTTGCACAGCCGCGGTGCCCAGCAATGAGGTCACGGCGCCGACGAGTATGAAACGGGCATTGGCACAGCGCATAGGTCGGAATCCTGGTTAGGGACAGGCTCGCGTACGGACATGAGCCGTAGTGAGCCGACAAGGGTTTGAGCTCACCGCGGCGGGTGAGCAGTCAGGATCAGGCTAGCGGTGGACCGCGCGCGTCATACGCCGCCACGGCAGCGTCTTGGGCAATCGACGCTATGGCGGGCAGGCCATAGGAACGCAGGGCGATGACGCCTTGCAGCAGCCGCACCACATCGGGCGGCCCGGCGCTGCCGGCCGAGTACATGCACAGCAGGCACTGCAGATGCACATCGTTGTGCGTTCCGACCTCGAGCTTGTGAAAGTGTCCCGCTTGTGCGATGCCGGCGAACAGCACCGCTACAGCCATGACCAGCGCGATGCGCCGACGCAGGCGTGTGGACGAGAACGGGAAGGCAGCTGGACTCATGAAAGGGGGTGGACACCTGAAGGTGACGCATCACTAGTGTCACCGTAGCGATGGCGCAAGGCAAGCCCTGTGGTGGTTATGTCCCGCGGTGCAACGCGGCGACATCGTGATGCGTAACTCGATGCCTATGAGCGATTGCTTACCGACGTCATCAAGGGCAATCTGACGACACCGCGGGCAGCTGGGGGCCCGCGGCCGCAAGCGCATTAATTGGTAGAGACGGATATGCCTGGCACGGCGAACTTTGATACCCGGGAACATCGTTTCGCGAATGTCGCGGCGCTGACCGAAGCACTGGCCCTCGAGATCACCGGCACGCTGCAGGACGGTCTGGCTGCCGGCCGCGGCGCGAGCCTCGCCGTGCCGGGCGGGCGCACGCCGATTGCGCTGTTCGAAAAGCTCGCGCGCGCCGAGCTCGATTGGGACGATGTCTGGGTCACCTTGACCGACGAGCGCTGGGTCGATGCCACGAGCCCATCGAGCAACGAGAAGCTGGTACGTGATCATCTGCTGCGCGAGGCTGCGGCCGAGGCGCACTTTGTGGGTCTCAAGAATGCGGCGGCCGAGGCGCACAGCGGCGCCCACTTGAGCTGGTCCACGGTCGCTGAACTACCCCGACCGTTCGATTTCATGCTGCTCGGCATGGGCGAGGATGGACACGTCGCTTCGCTGTTTCCCGACTCGCCGGGGCTTGCCGTGGCGCTCGATCTATCGCAGCCGCCGGGCTGTGTGGCCATGACTGCGCCCGAGCCGCCGCGCGCGCGAATGAGCCTCAATATGCGCGCATTGCTCGACTCGCGTCGCATTGCGGTGCTGATCGTCGGCAACGCCAAGTGGGCGACCTACGAGCGTGCACGCGTGCGCGGACCGGCAGTGGATATGCCGGTGCGCGCTCTGCTGCAGCAGCAGAACGTGCCGGTGTCGGTGTATTGGTCGCCCTGAAAGGGTTTCCTAGGCTCGACCGAGATCGCGCAGTCCCAGATTTCCGTAACGCGCGCCTTTGGCGTTATAGACCGGCGGCGGACTCGCGCCGCGAAGCTTTCCGAGCAGTTGCTGTACGCGTCCGAGCTTGGCGGCAACGATCGCGCCATTCTGATCGTTGAGCGCCTTGCAGCGACGCGCGAGGTCGAGATTGGACGACCATTTCAGTCGCAGGGCCGCACTCGGGTCCGCCCATTCGAATAATCGATCCAGCGCGCCTCGGCCGCTGCCAAAGGAGAACATGCGGCAGGTATCGGCGCGTTCGGCATCGAGCCGAGTCAGCGCGTCGACGTAGCGGTGGCGGTTGCCGCCGATGCGTTGGATGGCTTCCGTGTCCTCGCCGCGCAGAACTTGCGTTTCCTGCCGCAACACCGCCTCGAATTCGCCGAGCAACCGAGCTTCCTCGGAAAGAATTCGGGTCAGGTGCTCATGAACGTCGCTGCGTTGAACGGTCATTGCGATGTGGCGCTACCCAGATCCTGCTCGAGTTGGAGCAGACGAGCGGCTATGCGCTCGGGACTGACGGTATATTGTCCGGAATCAATCGCTTGTTGCACTGCCGCGACGCGGCCCGCGTCGATGTCGGGCGTGTCGTTCACGATCTGCGACAGCGCTGCGAGGGATCGGGCCGATTGCGTGATATGCACGCTGTCGGTCTGAGCGGCAGGCGAAGACTCGCTGCTCGCCGAATTGACGGCGGTGCTGAGGCGTATCTTTTCAATGGGGTTGCTGCTGCCGGATCCGATCGACCCGCCATCCAGCCCCTTGATACGGTTTGCCACTACGCTCTCCTTGCGTTCCTTGACAGCTGTATCGGCGCAGGGGCGTCAAACTTTAGGCGTTTCGACATGGTCATAACGGGGCCTCGACTACGCTCTCGGAGCGCACGATCCCCTCGACCACCCGCTGCGAGGACACGTTCTGCACCCGGATATGTTCCGAGGCCCGGCCGTCGGCCAGGGCGATGCCATTCATGCGCACCTCGAGAGTTCCGGAGTGGGCCAGTAGCACCACCGCTTGGCCGCGGTGGATCAGATTGGCGGGCGCGAGCGCCTCGAAGCTCAGCGGCTCCTCGGCCGCCATCGGGCGGCTCAAGCGTTGGCCGGCGAGCGCCGCCAGATCCGTGACATAGGCGCTCAGGATGCCCGGCACACGGCGCGTCTCGAGCTTGAAATCGGCCGCCGTGATATCCGCATTGCGCGCCAGAGATCTGCGCGCCACCAGTACCGGGGCCTGCGATTCCACGCGCACGCTGGTATAGATTGTCCAGCGCACCGAACCCTCGCAACGCACGCCGACCGTGGTCTGGTAGCGCAGCGGACTTGAGTCGGTCAGGAAGCCGGTCAATGCTCGATCGCAGCTGGCAACGCGAAGCCGCGGATCGAGCGGGGCGGCCTGAAGCGTCAACAGGTTCGCGGCCGCGCCGGCCTGTGTGCGCACGGCATTCTCTGCGGCGGCACTGATCAATGTCGGATCGACCATTCCCGTCGCGCCCATGGCACGCGTCAACGTTGCGAGCGCGACGGCACAAAAGACTAGTGGTTTGGTATGCATCGCCGGGACTGGAGCAATCTGCATGCCAGCACCGCACTGTCGATTTCATGACGCTTCAGGTTCTCACGCCGCGGAAGATAAGCGCGCCGACCCGCTGCGATCCGCGCGCGTGGTCTTCAGCTTGCCAGCGCGCGGCAAGCCGTTGCCGCTTTTCGCGCTGCCCTATCAGAGGCTTCGGGCCGCGCTTCGAACTGCGTCACACAATTTCGCATCCAGCATGGCTCGCGAGCCCTGTGGCATAGGCCTTGCTCCATCCGCCGGCATGCGAACTTCATTGGACAGTTATCTCGGCATACACCCGCAGGCGCTCTCGCTCGAGGCGCAGCGTAACGAGCTGCTGGCCGCGAATCTCGCCAACGTCGATACGCCCAACTATAAGGCCCGCGATATCGATTTCCAATCGGCCTTGGCCACAGCGAGCGGTAACTCCGCTGCTGCGCCCTCATCGGCCCTGCCGCTCAGCCCGAGCAATAGCGCAGCGCAATCCGGCCCGAGTGCCGCCGCGGCGACGGGCGGCAGCGGCAATGGCAGCGCAATCGATGCCGCGTCGCTGAAGTATCGCGTGCCGATGGCGCCGTCGCTCGACGGCAATACCGTCGATGAGCAGCTCGAGCAGTCCGCGTTCGCTGAAAACAGCGTGCGCTACCAGGCGACGCTGACCTTGCTGAATTCCGCATTGCGCAACCTGATGACTGCGATCACAGGTTCGTGAGCAACGCACTGGGAGTGATTGCATATGTCCAGCTTCAAGATTTTCGATATCGCCGGCTCAGGCATGAGCGCGCAGTCGGTGCGGCTCAATACGGTCGCGAGCAATCTCGCCAACGCCGACAGTGTCAGTGGCGACCCGAACAACGTCTATCGCGCCAAGCATCCGGTGTTCCAGGCCGTCATGGGCAGTCCCGGCGACCTCAGCGCCGCCAAAGTGAACGTCACGGGCATTGCGCAGAGCCAGGCCGCGCCCGAGACCCGGTATGACCCCGGTAATCCGCTGGCGGATGCGCAGGGCAATGTCTATGCACCGAACGTCAACGTGGTCGAGGAAATGGCGGACATGATCTCGGCCTCGCGCTCCTACCAGAACAACGTCGAGGTGTTGAACACCTCGCGCGACATGTTGCTCGCGACGCTGAAGCTGGGACAGTAGCTCCGCAACACTCTTATTAGATAGGTACAACCCATGACCACCAGCGCAATCGGTTCCCCGACCTCGACCAACCCGCTGGCGAGCGGGACCGGCACCAGCAGCAGCGCCAACGCCGTCAGCGGCGTCGGCGGCTTGACCATGAGCGATTTCCTGACGCTCATGACTGCGCAGCTCAAGAACCAGGATCCGCTCAATCCGACTGACAGCAACCAATTCCTCGCGCAGCTCTCGGAGCTCAGCACGGTTGAAGGCATCTCGCAGCTCAATACCTCCATGACGACACTGTCGAATTCGATGCTGTCCTCGCAGGCGTTGACCAGCGCCGCGCTGGTCGGTCAAGGCATTCTGACGGCGGCGAGTTCCGCCGCCTACACCAGCGGCCAGTCGCTCAGCGGGGCGGTCCAGGTACCCTCGGGCGCCACCAGCGTGGTGCTGACGATCAGCAATGCCGGCGGCGCCATCGTCAATCAGATGGCCGTGTCTGCGAGCGCCGGACTGCAGAGCTTCAGCTGGAACGGCACGACCAGCAACGGTCAGCCCGCGCCGAGCGGAACCTACAGCGTTTCCGCGACCGCCGAAGTTGGAGGCACCACCGAGGCGGCGAGCACATTGATCACCGGCACGGTCTCGAGCGTAACGCTCGGCGCCGCCGGCGCCAGCCCCACGCTCAATACGCCCCAGCTGGGTCCGGTGGCGCTCAGCGCGGTCCAGCAAATCGACTGATTTCATACAAGGAGCACTACTCATGTCTTTTGGAATTGCGCTCAGCGGCCTCGATGCTGCACAAAGCGATCTGAACGTCACGGCGAACAACATCGCCAATTCGGCGACCACCGGCTTCAAGTCCTCCAATTCCAACTTCGCCGAGCTGTTCGCCGTCTCGCCGCAGGGCGTCAGCGACACGCAGATCGGCAACGGCGTGCAACTGCAGCAGGTCGAGCAGCAGTACTCGCAGGGCGACATCCAGACCACCGGCAACAGCCTGGATCTGGCGCTGAGCGGTAACGGCTTTTTCACCGTGAGCAGCAACGGGGCCGACCAGTACACGCGCGCCGGCTCGTTCCAGACCAACAGCGCTGGCGAGGTGGTCAACGCCGCCGGTCAGAATCTGCAGGTCTACGCGCCGACCGCTTCGGGTGCATTCAATACGACCTCGCTGACCAATCTGGTGATCCCAACGGGCGACAGTGCGCCCGCCGCGACCACCACCGCCGCGATGTCCTTCAACCTGCCGGCCGGCTCGACCGCACCGACGGCGACGCCCTTCAGTCCGGCGAACGCCAACTCTTACAACCAGTCCACCTCCCTGACGGTATACGACTCGCTCGGTGCGGCGCATACCGCCAGCATGTATTACGTCAACACCGGCGGCAGCGCCTGGGATGCCTACGAATACATCGATGGCGCCGCGGTCAATGCCACGCCCGTCCAGCTGACCTACAGCAACAGCGGTGCCTTGACCGGCGTGGTCGATGCCGCGGGCGGCACCAACCCCGATGCGGTGAGTTTCGGCGCCTATACCCCGACCACGGGCGCCGCGGCGTTGAACGTGACGTTCAATCTGAGCAGCACCACGCAATACGGCGATACCTTCGGCGTCACCTCGGTGACACAGAACGGCTTTACGACCGGTCAGCTCAGCGGCGTGTCGGTCAGTTCGACCGGCGTGGTGCAGGCGAACTACACCAACGGCCAATCCAGCTCGCTCGGACAGGTGGCGGTCGCAAATTTTGCCAATCAGCAGGGCCTGCAGCAGGTGGGCAACACCAACTGGGTGCAGACATATGCTTCAGGACAGCCGGTGTACGGCCAGGCGGGCGGTGCGGGCGTCGGTCTGATCGAATCCGGGTCGCTCGAGGCATCGAACGTCGATATCACGGCGCAGCTGGTCAACATGATCACCTCGCAGCGCGCCTTCCAGGCCAACGCGGAGATGGTCTCGACCGAAAATGCGATCACGCAGACGGTAATCAACATCCCGAACCAGCAGTAACCAGGGCGCACACCGGTAGCTTTCAGGAACAGCAGCGATGGACCGTCTCGTCTATGTGGCCATGTCGGGCGCAAAGGAAACCCTGCGCGCCCAGGCCTCGAACAACCACAATCTGGCCAACGCCAACACCAACGGCTTCCGCGCCGATCTGTCGGCGTTTCAGACGCAGAGCGTGGCCGGCGCCGGTCTACCCTCGCGCGCCTACGCCACCAGCGATAGCACCGGCTGGGACTCGAGCTCCGGCTCACTCGATGCGACCGGCCGCGATCTGGACGTGGCGATCAAGGGCCCGGGCTGGATTGCGGTGCAAGCCGGCGACGGTACCGAGGCGTATACGCGCGCGGGAGATCTGCGGACCGATCCGAGCGGCGCACTATTGACCGCCACGGGCAATACGGTGCTCGGCGATTCAGGTCCGATTACGGTGCCGCCATATTCCTCGATACATATCGGCGGCGACGGCTCGGTATCGATCGTGCCGCGTGGACAAACCGCGATGACGATCTCGACGGTCGGGCGCATCAAACTGGTCAATCCGCCCGCCAGCGAACTCACGCGCGGCAGCGACGGCTTGTTTCGCACCAACACCGGCACCGAGGCAAGCCCGGACGCCACCGTGCATCTCATATCGGGCACGCTCGAGTCGAGCAACGTCAATATCGCCGAGACGATGGCGAACATGATCGAGCTGGCGCGCAGCTACGAGGTACAGGTCAAGGCCATGAAGACTGCCGAAGAGACCGCGGCCTCGAGTACCAAACTGCTGCAGAGCAGCTAACGGCCACAGAGGATCCAACACCAATGAATCCAGCACTTTGGGTCGCCAAAACCGGTCTCGATGCGCAGCAGACCAACATGGCGGTGATCTCCAATAATCTCGCCAACGTCAACACCACCGGCTTCAAGAAGAGCCGCGCGGTGTTCCAGGATCTGCTGTACCAGAACGTCTCGCAGGTCGGTGCTGCAACCTCGCAGAATACCCAGGCGCCGAGCGGACTGGAGCTCGGCACCGGCGTCAACCTGGTGGCGACCGAGAAGGTCTACACGCAAGGCAATCTCAATCAGACCGGCAACGCGCTCGATGTGGCGATCAACGGCAACGGCTTCTTCCAGGTATTGACGCCCGACGGCTCGCTCGCCTACACGCGCGATGGCAGCTTCCAGGTCAGCGCGACCGGCCAGATCGTGACGGCGAGCGGCTTTACCGTGCAGCCGGCCATCACGATTCCGCAGGGCGCCCAGAGCGTCACGATCGGTGCCGATGGCACGGTGCAGGTGCAGCTGGTCGGCCAGAGCGCACCCTCGACGGTCGGAACGCTGCAGCTCGCGAACTTCGTGAATCCGGCCGGCCTGCAGCCCAACGGCGAGAACCTGTTGGTCGAATCCGGCTCGAGCGGCACGGCGCAGACCGGCGCGCCCGGCGCCAATGGTCTCGGCGCATTGCAGCAAGGCTATACCGAGAGCAGCAATGTCG
>CABEAX010000244.1_pt1 | contig 46082 bp, 42 predicted proteins | sample 3422171 | NCBI WGS metagenome assembly CABEAX01 (sample SAMEA5534326, study PRJEB31848) | metagenome | biome: tundra; feature: field; material: soil | place: USA | collected 2013-05 | depth 0.15 m | reverse complement strand
GTGGTCGCCGGTCGCGGCCAGGTAATCCTGGCGTCGAATGACGATAGCGCCGCCGGCGTGCACGTAGTCGCGCCACACGCCGGCGATGGTGAACGCCTGAGTGCGGCCCGCCAGTGGCAGCGTCAGCCGCTGGCCGGGCTCATAGCCATACAGATCTTGCACGGCCTCGGAAATCCAGGCCGGGGGAAGCGCCGCCGTTCGGGGCTGCGTTGCCTCGCGCAGCAGCGGCAGGGTGTCGGCGGCGTGGTCAGGGGGTAGATCACGGGCGATCAGTGCTACGGCGGGGCGATCGGCCTGCAGAAATATCGGCTGCGTGCGCCGAAATTCAGCCCGAGCGACGCCCTCGAGCGCGGCAATGCGGCCCTGCGTGGCTGCCGACAGAGTGGCCGTGTCGCTGCCCATGGATGAGCGCAATTGCAGGTCGGCGGGCAGCAGCTTAGCGAGCCACACTTCGAAGGAGTCCCGGAATGAATGCACCATGATCGCCATGGCCACCATGAGGCTGAAGCTCACGATCATCGAGGCGAGGCTCACGGTCGATGAGCTGAGGCTCCCCTGGAGCTGCGCGAAGGCGGTATCGGGCACCACCTGTCCGGTGCGCGGTATGGCAGCGATCAGGCGCAGTGTGAGCGCCGGCACCAGCAGCACCGAGCCGACCAATAGCGCCGCGATCGACAAATAGCCCGGCAGCGGTAAGCCGCCGATCGGAGGCAGCCAGGCGAGCAGTGCGCCGGCCGCCGTGAGCGCCAATCCCGGCGCGGTCGTGACGAGGCGGCTCAGATCCTGCTCGGCATCCCCGGCCTTGAGGGCGAGGGCCGGCGCGCGCTGCGCAGCCTGCCACGCCGGCAGCGCGCCACCGGCACAGGCCGCGCCGGTACCGATCAGCGCAAAGCCCAGCATCGGCCCGGCATGCACTGCCAGCGACGCACCGATTCCAGCGAACTGGCGATTACCCAGATCGGCTCCCAGGTAGCGCAACATCAGCGTGGCGATCAACGCCCCGAGCAGTACGCCGAGCACCGAGCCCAGCGCACCGCTCGCGGCGGTCTCTGCCAGCAGCGCCAGGCGCAACTCGGTGCGCGTGACGCCGAGCGAGCGCAGCAGGCCGAGCGCGACACGCCGGCGCAACACCGACAACCACTGCGTCGAGAACACGAGAAAGGCGCCCGTCAGCAGTCCGACGAGTGCCAGCATATCGAGGTTCACGCGATAGGCGCGCGTGGCGGTGCCGGCTCGACCGCGTTCGATCTGCGGGGTCATGGCGAATACGCCGGCAGGCAACCAGAAGCCCAAGCGTTCGCGCACGAGCTGCGGATCTGTCCCAGGGCGCAGCCGCAAATCGACGCGATTGATTCGACCCAGTCGCTCGAGGGTCCATTGGGCGGCGGCGATGTCCATGATGCCGAGCGGCTCGGGATAGGCATTGCCCGGCAGAATGTCGATGACTCGCAGCGATTTCACCGCGCCGCCGACATTGATCGACAGCCGGTCGGAGCGGTGCAGCCCCAGCGTGTCGGCGGCCGCGCGGCTCAGCACGATCGCATCCTGCGCAAACAACGGCGTGACATCAGCGCCCATCGCAGCGATCAGTTGCGGCTGCAAGGCGGAGGCGCGAAATGGATCGAGGCCCAATACCCGCAACGCCGGGCGATTCGACGGCGCCAGGGCCAGCTGCAGCTCGAGTACGGGGCTGGCGACGCTGACGGATGCATCGCGCGCGAGCGATACGAACACCGACTCGTCAAAGCCTGACGCAGGGCCACGGACCACGATGTCGGCCTCACCGATCAGGCGTCGCGTCGCTTGGTCGAATTCCGTCAGCGCGGCGGTGTTAATCAGGTAGACGGCCGCGCCCAGCGCGACGCCAATGGCGATCGCCAACACCGTGGCCAGCACGCGCATGGGCTGCTCGCGCAGCTGCGAGAGCGCCAGCACTTCCCAGGCGACCCGAGCCGAGCGCAAGTCGATCATTGCGGGTCCGGGCTCAGCCGGCCGGTCTGAAGCCGCACGATGCGATCGGCCGTGCGCGCCGCAGCCATCGAATGCGTGATCAGAATGGCGCTGGCAGCGCTGGCCTGCAGCTGCTCGCGCAGCACGCGCAGTATTTGTTCAGCCGTGGCCGCATCCAGGTTCCCGGTCGGCTCGTCGGCGAGCACCAGCGCGGGCTCATGCACCAGTGCGCGCGCGATCGCAATGCGCTGCAGTTCGCCACCGGAGAGCTCGCGTGGATAGGAGCGCGAGAGCGCGCCGATGCCACAGCGCTCGAGCCATTGCAGCGCGCGCGGCTCGCGCTGCGCGCGCGGTACGCCGAGCAGGTCGAGCGGCAGCGCCACATTTTGCAGTACCGTCAGATAGGGCAGGATGTGGAAGGCCTGGAATATAAAACCCACGCGCGCGCGGCGCAGTCGCGTGAGCGAGTCATCATCGAGCGCGCACAGGTCGATGCCCTCGAGCAGCACGCGGCCGCTGTCCGGCCGGTCCAGGCCTGCGATGATGTTAAGCAGCGTCGACTTGCCGGCGCCGGATTCGCCCATGATGGCGAGGAACTCGCCGGTGTGCAGTTCGAGGTGCAGGCCATCGAGCACCGGCGCGCTCGTGGCACGATAGCGCTTGCTCAGCGCCTCGAGCGTCAGGACCGGGGTTACACCGCGTGATTGCGATGCCACCGCGGGCTGCTATTTCGGCAACGGCGTCTCGACACTGTCGTCGCCCGGATCGGGGAACTGCTCTTCGGGTGGTTGATCGCCGTGGATCTGGTAGTCGCGCCGCTGCAGCCAGACATTGCGGATGAAAGCATATGGATCGTAACTGCGATCGAGGATCTTATCCTCATCGAGCAAACCGGCGCGGTGATCGACGGTATCGAGTGAGAACAGACCCCAGCGGACGTACGGATCGACGATGTAGGCGCGAATCGTCGTGTATTCGTCCGACAGCAACCCAATCGCATCGCGCACGGTCGAGGGGCCCAGGAACGGCAGCATCACATAGGGGCCGCTGTGCACGCCCCATTTACCCATCGTCTGGCCGAAGTCCGCACGGTGCCGATCCAGACCCGATGGGGTCGCCACGTCAAATATTCCGCCCAGACCGAACAGGGTATTGACCACAATCCGCGTCGTGTCGCTCGCGCCGTCGCGCCACTGGCCCTGCAGGAAGTCGTTGATGATGGTGGTCGTGTAGGTCAGATTGCTCATGAAGTTAGATACACCGGTGCGCACGGGACGCGGCGTGATCTTCACATAAGCACGCGCGGCCGGACGCAGCACGGCATGATCGACCTTGACATTGAATATGTAGATGCTGCGGTTGAGGCGCTCGAAGCGATCGCGGGGATCGGGCTTCGCACCGCTGGGCAAGGTGGCGCAGCCTGTGAGACTCAGGAGCAGCGCCAGCACCGGGGCGAGCGTGCGCAGTGGCGGGTGCCAAGTCGGCGATTCGCGTGTCAGCATTCTGCCGACAGTCTAGCAGGTCGAGGCGAGGCGGAATTACCGGCCGCCCGGCGAGCGATGGGACGCCTGCTGTTCACGTAGCCAACCGCGCACTTCATCGAGCTGCGCACGGAAGCGCGCGCGCTGGATGGCCGAAAGATTGGGGGACGCCAGGGCCAGCTCGAGCTGTTGATTGGCCAGCGGCAGGTTGCCGCCTGCCAGGTCGTACTGCGCCATGTAGTAGTAGGCATCTCCGGGATCGCCGGCAGCGCTGGCGGCCAGGGCCGTGAGCCGGATCTGCGGCGGGGTGGGTTCGACGTTGTTGAATAGGTCCAACAGGATTTGATGGGCCTGCTGCGACCGGCCGGTCTGCATGAGCGTCTCGGCGTAGCGCACGGTCAGCGGTACATTGCGCGGAAACAGCCGGCTCGAGCGTTCGAACAATGCCAGGGCGGCACCCGGCTGGCCGGCCGCGGCCAGCGCCTCGCCCAATGCCGAATACAGCATGGTCAGTTGCGGGTAGGTGGCCTGCAGTTCGCTGAAGGTGCGCACCGCAGTCGCGGCGTTGCCATTTTGCATCTGCAATAGTGCTTCGCCGTAACGCTCGGCCGGCGTCAACGCGCGATGATCGCGCAGCACTGCATAGTACTGCGCTGGCCGCGCCTCGGGCGGCGTGACCAATACCCGCACCCGCTCCTTGATGAAGGCATAGCTGGCCGACTCGGGCTGCGGCGCGGATCGGGTCATTTGCGCCGCCCGCGCCCGCGCGGTCGCGACACGTTCGCTCGTGACCGGGTGATCCTGCAGCAATGCCGGGATTTCCCCTTCCGCCAGCCCCTCGACCCGTGACAGCGACTCAAAGAAGGTGGCCATCTCCTGGGGATCGAAGCCCGCTCCGGCCAGCAGCTGAATGCCGACCGCGTCGGCCTCGATTTCCTGGCTGCGCGTGTAGTTGATGCTCCGCTGCAGGGCAATGCCCTGGCTCATCGCGATCGCCCCTTCGATGGCCTGCCCGCCGGCGCCACTGGCGGCGCCGATCAGGATTGCGGCCAGCAGCGCCGCCGTGGAGGCCAGCGACATGCGCGATTGGGCCAGGACCCCCCGGGCCATGTGGCGCTGCACGACGTGACCGGTCTCGTGCGCCATCACGCTGGCCAACTGTGCCTCGTCATCGGTGGCCAGGATCAGCCCGCTATTGATGCAGACAAAGCCACCGAAGGTGGCAAAGGCGTTGATGATGGGCTCGCGCAAGGCCTGGTAGGTGAAGGTCTGGTCGTCCACGCGCGCCTGCGAGGACAGACGCGATCCGAGCTGCTGCAGATAATCTGTGACTTCGGCATCCTCGAGGATCATGTTCTGATCGCGCAGCTCATTCATCTCCATGCGCCCGATCTGGGACTCATCGAATTTGTTGATCATGGCATTGGCCGGACCGCCGAGGTCCGGCAGATCGCCGGCGACGTTAGGTGCGGTCGTGGCAATCCGATCGACGCCCGCAGCCCAGCCGGCGGTGATCGTCAGATAACAGCCCAGAACTGCAGCGAGGAGGCGGCGCATAAACCCTTGAGACTATAGCACTTAGAGCTTTGACTGCGAACGCGGCGGCAAGTTTCCGTGCCGTCCCGTCCGAGCGCCGTCTAGAGCGCCTCGGAGGCGAAATCGGCGAGCCTGGAGCGCTCGCCGCGCACCAGGGTGATATGGCCGGAATGGCCCCAGCCATGGAAGCGGTTGACCACGTAGGTGAGCCCGCAGGTGGTCTCGGTCAGGTATGGCGTGTCGATTTGCGCGATGTTGCCCAGGCACACGAGCTTGCTGCCCGGGCCGGCGCGCGTGACCAGCGCCTTCATCTGTTTGGGCGTGAGGTTCTGCGCCTCATCCAGGATGATGAATCGGTTCAGGAATGTGCGACCGCGCATGAAATTCAGCGAGCGGATCTTGATGCGGTTGCGCAGCAGATCGTTGGTCGCGGCGCGGCCCCAGTTGCCGCCTTCCTCGCTGCGCGTGAGCACCTCGAGGTTATCCATCAGCGCGCCCATCCAGGGTTCCATCTTCTCCTCTTCGGTGCCGGGCAGGAACCCGATGTCCTCACCGAGCGGTACGGTGACGCGCGTCATGATGATTTCCATGAAGCGATTGCGTTCGAGCGTTTGCGTCAGACCCGCCGCCAGCGCCAGCAGAGTCTTGCCGCTGCCGGCCGGACCGAGCAGGGTCACGAAGTCGATGTCCGGATCCATCAGCAGGTTCAGCGCAAAATTCTGCTCGCGGTTGCGCGCGCTGATGCCCCAGACGCTGTGCCGTTCGCTGCGAAAATCGCGCGTCAGCTCGAGTGTGGCCGAGTCGCCATCGACGCTGCGAACGATCGCTTCGATACCCTGCGGACTGGTTTCGTGCACGAACAGATTGGGTAGCCACTTCGCCGCCGCCGGGCCGGATACCTGATACCAGGTGCGATCGCCTTCTTTCCATGAGCGCATGTCGCGGCCATGCCGTTCCCAGAAATCCCCGGGCAGGCCCTCGACGCCGGTGTAGAGCACGTCGGCGTCTTCGATGGTCTTGTCGCTGTAATAGTCCTCGGCGTGCACGCCCACGATCGCGGCCTTGATGCGCAGATTGATGTCCTTGGACACCAGCGCGACCCGCGCCTGCGGCACTTGCCGCTGCAGCGAGAAAGTCTGTCCAAGGATCAGATTGTCGGCGCCGACGCCCGGGAGGCCTTCAGGCAAGCCGCCGGAGAGTTCACGCGTCTGGAAGAACAGCCGCCCGGAGGTTGCTCTCTTACCGTGGTTGCCGCTGTAGCCCGACGGGATGACCAGGCCCGCATCGATCTGCTCCTTGGTGACGCCGCGCATTATGTCATCGAGAAAGCGGCTGACCTGACGAGCGTTGCGCGAGGCTTCCGATAGGCCTTTCTTGTTGGCGTCGAGTTCCTCAAGCACCACCATCGGCAGGTAGATGTCGTGCTCCTCGAAGCGGAAGATGGCCGTCGGATCGTGCATCAGCACGTTGGTGTCGAGCACATACAGACGGCGCGTCGCCGTGGCAGCCTTCACAGCGCTTGTGCCGCTGCGAGCACTTCCAGAGCGTGCCCCTCGACCTTGACGCGTCGCCACTCCCGGCGCAGCACGCCCTTGGCATCGATCAGAAAAGTGCTGCGCTCAATTCCCAAAACCTTGCGGCCGTACATGTTTTTCTCGCGGATCACATCGAACAGCTTACACACCAGCTCGTCGGCATCGGACAGCAGCGCGAACGGAAAGCTCATCTTGTCGCGGAATTTTTCGTGCGAGGCGAGACTGTCACGCGAAATACCAAACACGGTCACGCCGGCCTTGGCGAAGCGCGGCGCGAGGGCCGCGAACTGCTGGCCCTCGAGCGTGCAGCCGGGGGTGTTGTCGCGCGGATAGAAGTACAGGACCAGCTTAGCCCCCAGCGCGTCCTTGAGCCGGGCGTTGCCACCACCGGTGGCGGGCAGTGTGAAATCGGGCACGGTGCTGCCCACTGATACCGCTGCGCTCTTGTTCGCTGCGCTCATGATTTGACCGGTTCCAGAATTGCGTCGAGATTCAGTGAATCGCAGAAGTCCATAAACTCCTCGCGCAATTGCGCAACATGCAGAGTCCCGGGGACGTTGATGATCATCTGCACCGCAAACATGGGCGCTCCGGTGTGCGCCGCGGGGTAGCCGCGCGTGGACACCTCGATGATGTCGATGCCGCGGCTCGCAAAAAAGCCGGACAGCCCGGCCACGATGCCGGTCTGATCGAGGCTCACGATATCGATCGAATACGGCAGCATGTCCACGCGTGCGGCCTTGGGCTCGGTGCGCTTGAGGTGGACGCTCAAGGCGTCGGTTTCAGCCATGCGCGCCAGCTCGGACTCGATGCGCGCGAGCGCGTGCCAGTTGCCGCTCACCAGCAGCAGCATCGCAAACTCAGAGCCAAGCGCTGCCATGCGGCTTTCGGCGATACTGCCGCCGCATTCGGTGATGACGCGGGTCAGTTCGTGAACCATGCCGGTGCGGTCGCTGCCGATGGCGGAGACGGCGAGGTGCTGCTTCATTGCGTCCGAAGTCACGATTGGGTCCGGCAGTGTACCGGGACTGGCGCGGCTTGCGAACGATTACCGGCCTCGGGTGACTTGCCTCCGGTCCGTTCGCGCCCGTAACATCGCGCGCCCGTGGTGAGTTTGAAGCATTTGAATTTCCACAATACTTCGCGGAGTCGGCCCTGAATGTTCTCCGGCAGCCTGGTCGCAATCGTCACGCCGATGCACCCGGACGGCGCCATCGACTGGCCCGCCTGGGAGCGGCTGCTGGCGCTGCATCTGGCTGCTGGCACCAGCGGCATCGTGGTCGGGGGCACCACCGGGGAGTCGGCGACCCTGACGGAGGCGGATCTGTTGGCGCTGCTCGAGCGGGCACGGCCGCGGCTGCGCGGGCGGGCTGCGCTGATCGCCGGCGCGGGCAGCAGCAGCACGGCGAGCAGCGTGGAGCGGGCGCGACGCCTGTCGGCCGCCGGGCTCGATGCGCTGCTGGTGGTCACGCCGGCCTATAACAAGCCGACCCAGGAAGGCCTGTATCGACATTTCGAGGCGGTCGCCGGCGCCTCCAGCGTGCCGGTTGTGCTCTACAACGTGCCGGCACGCACCGCGGTCGATCTGTTGCCGGGGACCGTGGCGCGGCTGGCGAAACTGCCGCGCATCGTCGCGGTCAAAGAGGCGGTGGCCTCGATCGAGCGGGTGCGCGAGCTGGTCGCGCTGACGCCGGGTGACTTCGCCGTCCTGTCGGGTGACGATGCAACCGCAGCGGCCGCGATGGCTCATGGCGCACGAGGAGTGATTTCAGTGACGGCCAATGTGGTGCCCAAGGCGATGGCGGAGCTTGCAGCGGCCGCCCTGCGCGGCGATCGCGAAACGGCGGTGCGCCTGGATGCGCCGCTGCGCGCGTTGCATGAAGCGCTGTTTCTCGAGGCCAATCCCATTCCGGTCAAGTGGGCCATGGCGCAGCGCGGCCTGATCGAAGGCGGCGTGCGCCTGCCGCTGACCGAGCTGTCCGAGCCCTACCGCGGGCGCGTTCGCGCCGCGCTCGAGGCTGCCGGGGGACTTGAGCCGTTAACGCAGGCGAAGTCCGCGTGACGGGCGCAGTCCTGCGTGCTCGCGCGGCGCTGCCCGCGCTGTGTTTGTGTTGTTGTGCGGTGCCGCTGCTGTCGGGGTGCTCGCTGTATAGGTCGCTGTTTCACCGCTCACATGACACCGGCTGCTCGGAGAAACCGTTTCAAGCCAAAACCGATAACCTGCCGGGCCTGGTCGTACCGGAGGGGTTGAGCCCGCCGGAGACGCGCAATGAGGTCAAGATTCCAGCGCTCAACGAGCCGGAGCGCGTGCGTGCCAAATCCGAGCCCTGCCTCGCCCAGCCGCCGAGCTACGGCACGGGCACGTCCATAGCCGTCCCCGTGCGATCCGGGGCGCCGATGGGTGCGACAGCGCCCGCTCCAGTCCCGAACACACCACCGGTGCCCTCATCAGTGCCTGAGGTGCCGAAACCGCAGTAGGCGCTGCGTTGCGGCGGTTGCTAGAATTTGCTTGTCATATACTTTATTTAGCTTTAGCTTTTACTTGTATCTTATTGAATTATATCGCATGGAGAGGTGGCCGAGCGGTCGAAGGCGCTGGACTGGAATTCCAGTAACATCTTCACGGGTGTTCGTGGGTTCGAATCCCACCCTCTCCGCCACAGGTCCACGGTGATCCGCGCCGGTTCCTTCGCGACGACTAACCGTGAACCCCGTCAGGCCCGGAAGGGAGCAGCGGTAACGGCTCGGTCGGGTGCCGAAGACATAGCTGGTGCGGATCACCTCCCGTCAGTCTCTAATATGGCATGAGTTCCTATACCGCACTGGCGCGCAAATGGCGGCCGCACAGCTTTGCCGAAATGACCGGGCAGGAGCATGTATTGCGCGCGCTTGCCAATGCGCTTGCCAGCGACCGCATGCATCACGCGTATTTGTTTGCCGGCACGCGCGGAGTGGGCAAGACCACGGTCGCGCGCATCCTGGCGAAATGCCTGAACTGCGAACGCGGCGTGAGCGCGACGCCGTGTGGAGAATGCGCCAGCTGCCGCGAGATCGACGCCGGCCGCAGTGTGGATCTGATCGAAGTCGACGCGGCCTCGCGCACGCGAGTCGATGACACGCGCGAGCTGCTGGACAACGTGCAGTACGCGCCCACGCGCAGTCGCTACAAGATCTACCTGATCGACGAAGTCCATATGCTCTCGGCGCATTCATTCAACGCGCTGCTCAAGACGCTCGAGGAGCCGCCGCCGCATGTGAAGTTCCTGCTCGCGACTACCGACCCGCAGAAGTTGCCGGTCACCGTGCTCTCGCGCTGCCTGCAATTCAATCTCAAGCGATTGTCGGTGGCCTTGATCAGTGCGCGACTGCAGCAGATTCTGCGGGCGGAGAACATTCAATTCGAGCCAGCGGCGGTACAATTGCTCGCGCATGGCGGCGACGGCAGCCTGCGTGATGCGCTGTCGCTGCTCGATCAACTGCTGGCGTACGGCAATGGCAAGGCGCTCGAGGCCGACGCGCGTGCGATGCTCGGCACCGTGGGGCGCGACCAGATCGTGCAGCTGGCGCAACTGCTGGCAGCCGGTGAAGCCGGGGCGCTGATCGAGTATGCCAATGCGCTCGATGAGCGCGCGAGCGACTATGCGCAGCTGCTCGAGCAGCTCGCCGCGCTGCTCGAGCGCGTGGCCCTCAAGCAGCTGGTGCCGGACTTCGAAGGCGATGAACTGCACCCGGCCGAACTGCTCGCGCACCTCGCTGCGGCGCTTCCCGCGGAGGATGTGCAGCTGTTCTATCAGACCGCGATTCTTGGGCGGCGCGATCTGGCCCTGGCGCCGGATGCGAGAACCGGTTTCCGCATGACCCTGATCCGCATGCTGGCCTTCCGGCCGGCCTCGGCCAGTGCGGCGAGCGCCGGTGCCTTGATGCCGGCGCGCGCCGCGGCCGCGAGCCCGGCCGCACCCTTGCCAAGCGCGCGGGCCGCCACGTCAGCGGCCGGCCCGGATGATTGGCCGAGCATTCTCGCGGCACTGGATCTGCAGGGCGCACCGCGGCAGCTGGCCGCCAACTGCGTGCTGCTCGGACGCGAAGGGGCAACGCTTCGGCTCGCGCTCGACCCGCGCAGCGCATCGTTGCGCACGCGCGCGCTGGAGGACAAGTTGACGCAGGCCCTGGCACGTCACTTCGGCAGCGCGGTGCGGCTCGAGATCGAGGTGCGCGACAGTACAGCGGAGACACCGGCGCGTTCGAGCGAGCGCGCGCAAGCCGAGCGGCGCGCCCAGGCGCGTAGCGCATTCGAGGCCGATCCGACCGTCGAGGCGTTCAAGGAGCGCTTCGGCGCCAGCGTGCTGGCCGATACCGTACGTCCCTCCGAACCGGAGCCTTGAGGCGAGCTACAGAGGTGCAGTCGATGGCCAATATGAACAACTTCGTGAAGCAGGCCCAGGCGCTGCAGGCGAACATGCAAAAGGCGCAGGCCGAAGTCGCCCAGCTGGAAGTCACCGGCGAATCCGGTGGCGGCATGGTCAAGGTCGTGATGACTGGACGCCATGAGGTCAAGCGCGTGCAAATCGAGCCCTCGATCGTCGCCGAGGATCGCGAGATGCTCGAGGATTTGATCGCCGCGGCCGTCAACGATGCCGTGCATCGGGTCGAAAGCGCCACGCAGGCGAAGATGGCGGCCGCCATGGGCGGCCTGTCATTGCCGCCGGGAGTCAAGCTGCCGTTCTAATGCCGCCGCAGCGCCACTCATGAAGCATTCGCCCGCGCTGGCCGGCTTGATCGAGGCCTTGCGCGCGCTGCCTGGGGTCGGCCCCAAGAGCGCGCAACGCATGGCCTTCTATCTGTTGCAGAGCGGCCGGCAGGCAGCGAAAGCGCTTGCCGGTACGCTCAATGCAGCGCTCGAACTGGTCGGTCGCTGTGGCCGCTGCCGCATGCTGACCGAAGGCCCGCTATGCGTGATCTGCAGCAATCCGCAGCGCGATGCATCGTTGGTTTGCGTGGTCGAGTCGCCGGCCGATGTGGTGGCGATCGAGCAATCAGGCGGCTATCGCGGGCGATACTTCGTGCTCATGGGGCATCTCTCGCCGCTCGACGGCATCGGCCCGGAAGAACTTGGCGCGCGGGAATTCGAAGCCCTGCTCGACGGCGATGCGGTGCGCGAGGTCATTCTGGCGACCAACCCCACGGTCGAGGGTGAGGCCACGGCGCATTTCTTTTCCGAACTCGTGCGCGCGCGCGGCGTCGCGGCCAGCCGCATTGCCCACGGTGTCCCGGTTGGCGGCGAACTCGAGTATGTCGATGCCGGCACGCTCGCGCACGCGATGGCAGGTCGACACTCGCTGTCCTAATGGCCGTACTCGCTGTCCGCTCAACGCCGCCGCCGGCGCGACGGCACCGAGGTTTGCGCGCTCTGCAGCCGTTCATACAACCGGCGCAGCCGCCGGTAGCTTTCATAGCGCCGCGCGCTTAAGTAGCCGCCCACAGCTTGCTGTACGGCGCAGTCGGGCTCGCGCAGATGCCGGCAATCGGCGAAGCGACAGTGGGCGCTCAAGGCGGCGATGTCGGAGAAGCCCAGTGCCGGTGCGCTCAAGCGATCGATCGCGGGGGCGAAATCGCGCACGCCGGGCGAGTCGATGATCGACCCGCCGCCGGGCAGCGCGTACAGCCAGGTCGCGGTGGTGGTGTGGCGGCCCTCGTCGTCGCGAATCAGCGCACCGACGCTGGGCGAGCTGTCCGGCACCAGCGCACGCAGCAGCGATGACTTGCCGACTCCGGACTGCCCGACCAGCACTGCGGTTTGATCGCGCAGCAGAGTGCGCAGCTCGGCCAAGCCTGTCAGCGCCATCGCTGACACGCGCAATGAGTCCAAACCCAACGCGGTGTAGGCGCGCAGCTCCCGGTCAACCGCTGCATCGATCGCGAGCTCGGCCTTGTTCAGCAGCACAGCGGCGCGGATGCCCGCGCACTGCGCCGCGGCCAGGTAGCGATCGACGATGTAGAAGTCGGGCGCCGGCAGCGGCGCGACCACGATCAGCAGCAGCGAAAGGTTGGCGGCAATCAGCTCGCCCTTGCCGCGCGCATTGCTGCGATACAGTGCGCCCGAGCGCGGCTCGAGCGCCACGATGCGCAGCTGCTCGTGGCGGGCATCGAATTCGCACTGCACGTAATCGCCGCAGACCACTTGGCAGTCGCGGCTTGGCGGGCGCGCCAGTACGTCCTCACCCGCCCCGGTCCGCATCCGCAGGAGCTGGCCGTGCGCCGCGATCACGCGCGCGCGCAGCAGCGGAGCCGCGGCAGCGCCGCCCGTCGCGGCTGCCTGCGGCACGGCCCGGTCGGGTAGGGCTGCAGTGCGGCTGGATTTTTTGACGGGAAGACGCTCGGACATTCCTTGCTATGATGCCTTACTTTCAAGGCAATGAGGCGCTATGGCCCATCACGAGTATCTGATATGGATCGATCTGGAGATGACCGGGCTGCTGCCCGACAGCGATCAGATCATCGAGATCGCCACGGTCGTCACCGACAAGGACCTCAACGTGATCGCCGAGGGCCCTGAGCTGGCCATTCATCAAACCGAGGAAGTCCTCGCGCGCATGGATGCCTGGAATCAGCGCCAGCACGGCGGCTCCGGTCTGATCGCGCGCGTGCGCGCGAGCCGAATGACCCTGGCCGAGGCGGAGCGACAGACGCTGCTATTTCTGACCACGCACGTGCCGCCGGGCGCATCGCCGATGTGTGGCAACGGCATATGCCAGGACCGGCGTTTTCTGGCACGCCTCATGCCGGAGCTCGAGCGTTTCTTTCACTACCGCAATCTCGATGTCAGCACGCTCAAGGAGCTGGCGCGTCGCTGGATGCCGGGGTTGAGCGCGGGCATTTCCAAGCAATCCGCGCACCTGGCGCGCGCTGACATACATGAGTCGATCAACGAGCTGCGTTTCTACCGCGAACGCATGTTCGTGGCGTCTTGACAGGGCCATATATCTCGCGAACCGCTGCACGCCGCGTGAGAACTGCGGCACTAAATCGCATATTTGCGGCGGATTTGCCGCGGGGCTGCATGCTATAGTCATCGCATGCTTTGCGAAGCTGACATCAAACTGTCATGGCGAGCGCGCCCGCGCGGCTTTGTCGCGCTGATGGGTCTGTACGAAAGTAACTACCTGCGCTTCCTGCAACTGGCAGGCGATCCCAAGCGTCTGGCCGGTACGATCATCTCGCGCGTCGCCGGGGACTGTGAGTTGCAGCTCGCGGTGCTCGAACACATGCCCTACACCAGCACCCTGACATTGACCTACGTGATGGGCGCTGCGGAACACTTACCGCGCGAGCGGCTGCCGGATCTGCGGCTGCGCGCCTATCACGACGCGCGGCTGCTCGAGGCCGAGGAATTCCAGGCGCAACATAAAACGCGCGGGCAGGGCGTCCGGCCGGGGGAACGTGAACTGCATCAGCGCTGGGCGCGCAACATGATGCTAAATAAATGGCTGGAATATTGCGCAGAACGGGGCCACCGGTTCACGGTGCAGGAGCCGGCCGGGTAGCGGTGGGCTAGGCGTTCGGCCCGCAGGCCGTGCAAATCATGCCGCCACTCATGAAACTGATTCGACCACTAGGATTCCTGCGTCTCGGCTGGGATTCGCTCAAACGCGAGGTCGATGACGACCGGCTGGTGCATCTTTTCCGCAATCGCGCCGAGCTCAAGAAAGCCTATAGCGGTGTCCAGGACGAGGTGCAGCGCCTCAAAGACCGCATCAAGCAACAGGAAGGTGCGACCGCTCGCGTGCAGGAAATGCTGCAAGGGATCGAAGCACGACTGAGCGAGCCGGATACGGCCTACCCGACCCTGGTGTTCTATCAGCTGCGCGAACTGTGGTCGCTGGGTCGCACGCTGTTGACGCAGTTCGTGGCCGAACTCGCCGAGCAGCAGGAAGAGCGCGAGCGCCGCGCGTTTCTCGCCGAATACAATCGCCGACAGTTCGACCGCCGCCAAGGGATCGATGCCAACTTGCGCGAGGCCGAGAGTCGCGCTGCCGACGCGCGCGCGGCAGTGGCCGAGATCGAGCAGCATATCCAAAGGCTGCAGCAGCTCTGGCACTACTTCAAGCGCCGCACGCTGCGCCAGCGGCTGCAGGAGGCCAATCTGCACGCTCTGTTGCGCGTACAGGATCTCGAGAGCGCGCGCGCCGCACGCGGCGTGCTCGATGCCGAAGGGGTGCCTGAATTCGGTGGCCTGTCGGTCGACGCGCGGCGCGCGATCAATCTGGCGGCCGTGGCGTATGCGCAGAGCCTGTGCGATCGGCTAGCGCCCACGGGACTGGTCGAGCCGGCGCGCGTGGCGGCAGGGCGGCGTGAACCGCCGCGCGATGACTATGGCGACCGCGCGGGATGCGAGGCCATGATGGCTGAGATTCAGCGCGCCCGCGGGCTATTGGAGCAGCGCGGCAGTCTCTCGCAGGAGATCAAGCAGCGCTCGGAGCGGCTGGGCGAACTGGCCAAGTACCGCAACGATGGCGATACGGTTCCGGTGGCGGAGAGCCTGTCGGCCGCGGTCGATGGTTCCAAGGCGCTCAACGACGATATGTGGGAAATCTACCGCGCGCTGCTGCGCTGAGCCCGTTGCCCCCGTGCGCGCTCGAGCTTCAGGGCGAGATGGCCGAGGCCTGTTGCGCCATCTCCGGCGCGTTGCGATTGGCCTTGGCCGCGACGCCGTCGGCCATGATATCGGCCGCCTGGGCCAGGATCACATCCGGTTCATCGCTGACCGTGATGTCCTCGACCGACTTGACCGGCGCGAGCCCATCGGCTTGGCGGCGCGTGTTTTCCTGGCTCAGTCGCCCCTGATCCTGTGCCGTGCGCTCGAGCTGACGCTGCTTGAGGTTCAGCGACACGGTCTTCTCCTGTCGGGCCGCATCGAGACTCGTGAGGCTGGCGAGCAGCCATTGATAGTCGGCATTGTGCGTGGCGCGGTCGCTCTGCTCGGTGGCGAGCGTCTGCACCAGCGACCCCTCGGGCGGCAGCGCGCGGAACGGAACCGTCGCAATGCGATCCCAGGGCAGTGCGTGCTCGAGCACGCTCTCACCGACATCCGCGATGCTGACGGCTGAGGGCAGCGAGAGATCCGGCGTGACGCCGCGCAGCTGCGTGCTCTCGCCGGTCACGCGGTAAAATTTACCGATCGTGACGGTAAGCTGTCCCTCGGTCGGCTTGGACGACCAGCGATCGAGCGGGATCACACTCTGCACGGTGCCCTTGCCGAAGCTGGTCTGGCCGATGATCAGGCCGCGGTGGTAATCCTGGATTGCGCCGGCGAAGATTTCAGAAGCCGAAGCGCTGGTGCGATCGATCAGCACCGCGAGTGGCCCGGGATAGGCCTGCCCTGGGTCGGGTTCATCGAGCACCTCGAGCTGTCCGGTGGTATCCTTGAGCTGAACCGAAGGCCCATGGTTGACGAACAGATGTGTCAGGCCGATGGCCTCGGGCAAGTAGCCGCCGCCATCCCCGCGCAGATCCAGCACCAGCCCATCCACGCCGCCGCTGGCGGCAAATTGCTGCAACAGCCGACGCACGTCGTGGGTGGTGCTGCGGTTTTCGGCATTACCCGCGCCACCGTCCTCCATGTCGTTGTAGAAGCTCGGCACCGTGATGATGCCGATCTTGTAGCTGCGGCCATCGCGCTGCAGCGTGCGTATTTCCTTTTTCGCGGCCTGCGCCTCGAGCGTCACTTTGTTGCGCGTGAGCTGTAGCGTGCGCTCGGTACTGCCCGGCGTAGCGCCGGCGGGCAGTATCTGCAGGCGCACCACGGTACCGACCTTGCCGCGGATCAGCTGCACCACATCGTCCAGCCGCCAGCCGATGACGTCGGTCATCGAGCCGTCGTTGCCCTGGGCGACCGCGGTGATGCGGTCATTGGGCTTGAGCGTGCCGTCGGCCGCGGCCGGGCCGCCGGGCAGCACATTGGTGATCGTGACGTAGTCGTCTGTGAGCTGCAGCGAGGCGCCGATGCCCTCGTAGCTCAGGCTCATCTGGATGCGATATTCCTCGGAGCTGCGCGGCGAGAAGTAATTTGAATGCGGGTCGTAGGTGGAGGCGTAGGCGTTCATCAGCGCCTCGAACACGTCCTCTGGAGAGATCTTGTCCAGCCGCGTGAGCACACGCTGGTAGCGCTTGCGCAGCGTGTCGGCCGCTTCAGCCCAGCTCTTGCCGGTCAGCAGCAGCGAGATCGCATCGTTTTTGACCCGCAGGCGCCAGAGCTCGTTGATTTCGGTCAGATCGGCGGGCCAGTTCGCGTGCTCGCGATCGAACGCGAAGCTCTCCTCGCGAGTCCAGTCCGGTTCGCTCTCGAGCAGCTTCAGCGCGTAGTCCATGCGCTCGCGATTGCGCCGCTGGAAGACGTAGAACATCAGATAGGCGGGGTCGATCTCACCGGTGTGAATCATGTCGCCGAACTTCAATCGCCAGCGGTCAAAGCCGGTCACGTCGCCGGCGAGAAAATAGCTGTGCTGGGAATCGAGCGCGGTCAGAAAGCGATCGAGCACCTGGGGGGAGAGCCGCTCGTCGATCGCGATGTGGCGGTAGTGGTTCTGCTCGAGAATGCTGGCCACGCGCGGAGCGAGCGAGCGCTCGTGAGTCGTCGGGGCAACGGCCTGCTCGGGCAGCAGTCCGGTGGCCGCCGGAGCTCCGCTCGAGCCCGCAGCAGCGAGGACCAGCAGGCCCAGGGCGCTCAGGGCCAGAGGAGTAAACAACTTGCGGGCTTTACCGGGCGTGTGCAACATGCTGCGTCTGGGCCTTCAGGAAAATAGACTACCTGATGAAGTCTGACATCTTTGCCGCTCAGATGGCAGTCGCGCTGCAATTCAATTGGTGTTTGGCGAAGAATTCATTCGTCTGAGGTATCGTTCGCCTGCGTCCCATGGCGCTCCTCGTGGGCATCATCAGGGGCTCGGCTGTCGCTTTGACCGCCTCCCTGACGATGAGTGCGATCGTGTTTTTGCTGCTGCCGGAGTATTCGGCGCGGCTCGCGAGCGGGCGCTTGCCGCTGCTCAAGGGTCTGTTGTGGGCCTGGAGCCTGACGGCCGTGGCCTCGGCGAGCTTCAGCGGCGAGCTTCAGCGGCGAGCTGCGCGGGCGCCGCTGGCGCTTTGGCACGCAGGCGGTCCCGGCGGCGATGCTGGCCGCGCTGGGATGGATCTGAGGTACGGGCCGCGCTCAGGCGCGTCGCCGTCGACCCCAGACGTCGCGGTTCGCGCGGCCGAGCCGGCCGTCGTAGGGATTAAAGCCCCGACCGCGCTCGCGCGCACCGACGCTCGCGCTGACCAGCTCCACTTTGACCACCTTAAGCACCTCATGCAGGCGCGGCGGCGGCGCTACGGCCGCATCGCTACGTTCAACTTGGCGCTTTTCTGATGTCGTGTCCATATAGTCCGTCCTTGCCGCAAGTGCGCGCATCGCAGTTCCCTGCCAACAGTTCCCTGCCAACGAGGATCGCATGCGCCGCCGTGTTGCGTGCCAGGGTGCCACGGAAGTGTGACCCGGATCACTCTGAGGTGCCGGCGCGGTTCAGTTATGTAGCAAACGACGTGCGCCACGCAGCAGCCAGAGCAGCAGGTAGGGCCCGACAGCGATGAACCAGTACGCCTGCGAACCGGAAATGAGGCCCTGCAGAAAATCGTGCCATAGCGCAAACAGGTTGCCGCGGGCGTACGGCCCAAGCGCCAGGCGGCCGGCGGCGAAGATCAGGCACGGCATGACCAGCACGCCCACCCCCAAGCAGATGGCCACGGCCAGCAATTCGCGCCATAGCCCACGCGCGCCGCGATAGTAGAGAGCCATGCGGCGCAGTCGATTGCTGACGTTGATCACCATACACCCTGCGGAGCTTAAGCTGCGGCTCGGACCGTCCGGCCTTTAGGCATAATAGCCGCCGCATGAAGAAAATCAGAGCGGCCGTCATCGGCGTGGGCTACCTCGGACGTTTCCATGCGCAGAAATACGCGGCGCTGGAAGACTGTGAACTCGTCGGCGTGGTCGATGCCAATGCCGAGGCCGCGGCGCGGGTCGCCGCCGAGCTCGGGACGCAGCCGCTCAGCGATTTTCGCGAGCTGTTCGGCCGTGTCGACGCGGTCAGCGTTGCCACCCCGACCCCAAGCCACGCCGAGATCGCCGCCGGCTTCCTGCGCGCCGGCACACATGTGCTGGTCGAAAAGCCGATCACGGAGACCAGCGAGCAGGCGCAGCAGCTGATCGACCTGGCGCGGCAACAGGGCCGAGTGCTGCAGGTGGGGCATCTCGAGCGCTTCAATCCGGCAATTCTGGCCGCCGAGCCGCTGCTCACGACCGCGCGTTTCATCGAGTGCCATCGGCTCGCGCCGTTCAAGGAGCGCGGCACGGAAGTCAACGTCGTGCTCGATCTGATGATCCACGATATCGATCTGGTACAGATGATCGTCGGCAGCCCCGTGGCCTCGCTCGATGCGGTCGGCACGCCGGTGTTTTCCTCGGAGATCGATATCGCCAATGCGCGGCTGCGCTTCGAAAACGGCTGCGTCGCCAACGTCACGGCGAGTCGCGTGAGCCTCAAGACCGAGCGCAAGCTGCGCGTGTTCCGCGACGACGCCTACTTGTCGATCGATCTGCATCAGAAGATCCTGACCGTGATCCGCAAGCGCGCGATGCCCGCCGGGGCCGGTGAGCTGCCGGTGCACATCGAGGAGCAGTCGTTCGCGCAGGGCGATGCGCTGCTGGCGGAAATTCAGGCGTTCCTGGCGGCGATCCGCGGCCAGCGGCCGGTGATCGTCAGCGGCGAGGACGGACAGCGAGCGCTGCGTACGGCGATTGCAATCAGCGAGCGCGTGCGCGCCGCGCCGTGGGAGCCGCTGCATGCCTGAGTCCGCGCCGCGAACCGTCACGGTGGCCGCCACGCAGTTCGCGTGCAGCTGGGATCTGCCCGATAACCTCGATCGTGCCGAACGCCTGGTGCGCGCGGCGCATGCGCGCGGCGCGCAGGTGATCCTGCTGCAGGAGCTGTTCGCGACGCCGTATTTCTGCATCGAACAGGATGTACGGCATCTGCAGCTTGCCCAGACGGTGGCCGACAGCCCGGTATTGCGGCGCTTTGGCGCGCTGGCGGCCGAGCTGGCGGTGGTACTGCCGATCAGTTTTTTTGAGCGCGCCGGCAACGCCTACTTCAATTCGCTGGCGATGTTCGACGCCGATGGCCGGCGTCTCGGCATCTACCGCAAGTCGCATATCCCGAACGGCCCGGGATATCAGGAGAAGTTCTATTTCAGTCCCGGGGATACCGGCTTCCGCGTCTGGCAGACGCGCTGCGGCAGCATCGGGGTCGGCGTGTGCTGGGATCAATGGTTTCCGGAGAGCGCGCGCATCATGGCGTTGCTGGGCGCGGAGCTGCTGCTGTATCCGACCGCGATCGGCAGCGAGCCGCCGCCGGCCCCGCCGCTCGATTCGCGGCTGCACTGGCAGCGCACACAGCAGGGACACGCGGCTGCGAACCTGATGCCGCTGGTGGCGAGCAATCGCATCGGCACCGAGCACGCATTGCAGAATCCGCAGTCCCTGCAAATCCGCTTCTACGGCTCCTCGTTCATCGCCGATGCCAGCGGCGGCCTGCTCGCCGAGGCCGACCAGGAGAGCGAGATGCTGATCACCGCGAGCTTCGATCTCGATGCGCTCAAGGCCGCGCGCGATAACTGGTTCGTGTTCCGGGATCGCCGGCCAGAGCTGTACGCGCCGCTCGGCAGCCTCAGCGGTCGGCCAGCGTGCGAATAAGTGGACTAGTTATCCATTTGCAGTGCGAACTGTAACGAAAATATACTGATGCATTGAGGCCGGTTCCGCGATGATATGAATCGTCTTTGAACCTTTGGGGGAGTGACGACCGCATGGAACAAGTAGTCAGTAACGCCGCCCGCGCACGCGATAAACGACCGGCAGGCGCCAAACGCGAGCGTGCCGCGGGCGCCAAGGTTGACCTCGGCGTCCTGCCGCGGCTGCTGGGCTACAACCTGCGGCGGGCGGCTCAAGCGTCCTGGCGCACCTACGTCAGCTTCATCGGTGAAAGCAAGATTCGCCCGGGTCTGTTCAGCCTGCTGATCCTCACGCGCTCCAATCCGGGCATCGCCCAGATCGAGCTCGGCACCCATCTCGGTGTGGATAAGGCCAGCATTGTGGCGCTGCTCGATCGGCTTGAACGCGCCGGCTTGATCGAGCGTCGGCGCTCGACCCGCGACCGCCGCCGTCAGGGCATATTCCTGACCGAGGCCGGAAGCGGCGAGCTCGAGGCGCTGATGGCGCAGGTGCGGCAGCTCGAACGGCATATGGCCAGCCGCTTCAACAAGGCCGAGCTCGATCAATTCCTCGGCTACCTGCAGCGCATGTATTCCTAGGCCAGCAGCTCGCCCAGCGCGGCCGTCAGCGGCTTCATGAACCACGAACTCTCCGGCATGGTTCTGACCACCACGCCATGGGCCGCGAGCGTCGCGGCGACCACCGGCCCGACCGCCGCGACATTGGTCGAGGCCAGCGCCGCCCGCACCAAATCTGCCGAAGCGGCGGCAAACAGCCGTTCCACCTGTGCCTTGCTGGTGAATGCGATCGCATCGATTTGTCCGGCGCGCAGGCGCGTGAGCAGTTCGTCGATGGCGGCCGCGGCGGGGCCATCGGCGTAGCGATAGGGCGCCACGCTCGACACGGTGGCGCCGGCCGTTTCCAGGAATTCGATCAGCGCCAGGTTCGGCTCCCCGCCGTAGAGCTGCACGCCGATCCGCCGCCCGTGCAATGGCGTGCCGCGCAGGCATTCGATGATGCCGGCCGTGGTCGGCACCGGCGCGGGCAGGTCGCTCGTGAGCCCGAGCTCGCGCAGGGCGCGCGCCGGCTTCGGTCCGCGCGTGATCTTGCGCACGGCGCCCAGGGCGGCGAGAAACGGCTCCCTGAGCGGCGGCTCATGCCGTTCGATGCAGCGCAGCAGACGACGCAGACCCTCTCCGGTCAGCACAATCAGATCATCGCAGCTGCCTTGGGTAAAGCTGCGCAGCCACTCGAGCACGGGCTGCGGGTCGGGCGCATCGATGATCTGGACCAGCGGGTAGCGCAACACGCGGGCGCCGCGGCGCTCGAGCAGCGCGGCGAAGACGTCGAGTTCGCGGGTCTCGGCTACCGCAATCACGCGATCGGCGAGCGGTTCCATCAAGCCCCCTGCGAGGCCGATAGCTCCCAATCGAATCGGGGCAGGTCGCGAAAGGCGCTCAACATCTTTTCGTTCCAGAGGCGACAGAAGTCGCGGAAAAACTCGGAATCGGCATCCAGCGACAGTTGATGCGAGAAGCTCAGCGTATCGCGCGGATAGATGGCGAGCTCGACCGGAGGTCCTACCGATAGGTTTGATTTCATCGCCGCATCGAAGGAAATCAGCGCCAGGCGCGCCGCGTCGTCGAGTGACAGGCCGGCCCCGGCGATGCGCGAGAGGATCGGCTTGCCGTACTTGAATTCCCCGAGTTGCAGAAACGGCGTCTCCTCGGTGGCGGCGACGTAGTTACCCTCGGGATAGACCAGGTACAGCTCCGGCGGCGCTCCGGCGATCTGGCCGCCGACGATGAGCGTCGCGCGCGCATCCGCGCCGCTGCCGTGGAAGGCGTCGGCGTATTGCTCCACCACCGTGTTGAGCAATTTGCCGACATAGCGGGCGGCTTCGAACATATAGGACATGCTGCCGAGATTCTCCGGCGCCGCGCTCTCGGCCAGATCGCGCCGCAGATTGTCGAGCACGGCCTGCGTCGTGGCGAGATTGCCCGAGGTCAGCACGACGATCAGGCGCTGCGAGGAGGGTTGGAATACGTGCATCTTGCGGTAGATGCTGATGTAGTCCATTCCCGCGGTCGTGCGCGAGTCGGAAGCGAACACCAGCCCATCGCGGAGTTTCAGAGCGAGGCAGTAGGTCATGGCCGATCCAGGGTTCCCATGCGCGGTTGCACCACGAACGGGCGCCAGTCTAGCGCAAATGAACTTTTTGCCGGCAGCCGCAGCCAAATGTTCATTCAGCGCGGCCGCCCTGTTACTGTACCGGCAAGACTGAGACAGAGCCTCGTATACAGCATGCGCATAGCCTGGGATGAGTATCCCGCGGCGGCGAGTTTCGATGAGCTGATCGCACCGGGCGGCTCGCCGCGGCTCGGCGCGGGCGCGTTGATCGAATTTCTCTCCGCGCTCGGCCCGCAGGAGCTGGTCACGCGGCAAAAGGCCGCCGAGGCCGCGATCCGCAGCATGGGCATCACCTTCACGGTGTATCACGAGGAGGGCGGCTCGATCGACCGAGCGTGGCCGCTCGACATCATTCCACGCGTCATTGCGCTCGATGAATGGCGCCGCATCGAGGCCGGTCTGCAGCAGCGTGCGCGCGCGCTGAATCTGTTCATCGACGATATCTACCACGCGCAGCGCATCGTGCGCGACGGCATATTTCCGCGTGCATATCTGGCCGATTCGGTCAACTATCGCCTGCAATGCGTCGGCATCGATCCGCCCCAGGGCATCTGGGCGCACATCTGCGGCTCGGACCTGGTGCGCGGGGCCGATGGCACCATGTATGTGCTCGAGGACAATCTGCGCGTGCCTTCGGGCGTGTCGTACATGCTGGAGAACCGCCAGGTCGTCAAACGCGTCTTTCCCGAGGTGTTCGAGGCGGCGGGGATCCTGCCCGTCGATGACTACCCCTCGCAGCTGTACGACATGCTGCGCGCACTCGCGCCGGCGCACATCGAGCAGCCCGAAGTGGTGGTACTGACGCCCGGAATCTACAACTCAGCTTATTTCGAGCACGCTTACCTGGCGCAGCAAATGGGTTGCGAGCTCGTCGAGGGCAGCGATCTGGCGGTCGGGGATGATGATGTGGTGCATATGCGCACCATTGACGGTTGGCAGCGCGTGGACGTGATCTACCGCCGCATCGACGATCTGTTCCTCGACCCCGAAGTGTTTCGCAGCGATTCCTCCCTGGGCGTGCCCGGGCTCATGCGCGCGTGGCGCGCGGGCAAGGTCGCGCTCGCGAACGCCCCGGGAGCGGGCGTCGCCGATGACAAGCTGGTGTACACGTTTGTGCCGGCGATGATCCGCTACTACCTAGACCAGGATGCAATCCTGCCGAATGTGCCGTCCTACCTGTGTTGCGAGCCGTTGCACCGCGAATACGTGCTGGCCAATCTGGCAACGCTCGTGGTCAAGCCGGCCAATGAGTCGGGCGGCTACGGCATGCTCATGGGGCCGAAAGCCAGCGAGGCCGAGCGCAAGCAATTCGCCGAGCTGGTGCGACGCAACCCGCGCAACTACATCGCCCAGCCCGTGATCAGTCTGTCCACCACGCCGACGCTGGTGGAAACCGGCATCGAGCCCAGGCACCTGGATTTGCGCCCGTTCATACTGTCCGGCCACCAGGTGCAGGTGACCACCGGCGGATTGACGCGCGTGGCGATGCGCAAGGGCTCACTGGTGGTCAATTCCTCCCAGGGAGGCGGCAGCAAGGACACCTGGATCGTCGACACCTCGGTTGAACATGCTCTCGCGCGTAGCTGAAAACCTCTATTGGATGGCGCGCTACCTCGAGCGCACCGAGAATCTCGCCCGTCTGGTGGACGTCAGCGCGAGCCTGATGCTCGATCTGCCACAGCGGCTGAGGCCGGGTTGGCAGCCACTGGTGTCTATCACCGGCAACGAAGCCATCTATGCCGAACATGCCCGCGACTACAGCGAGAAGTCTGTGGTCAGCTTCGTCGTCTCGGCTGCGAAGAATCCAGGCTCGATGCTGACCTCGATCGCGCGCGCGCGCGAAATCGCCCGCACCGTGCGCGATATCCTGCCGAGCCAGGTCTGGGAGCAGATCAACGAGCTCTACCTGTACGTCGCTGAGCATGCGGCCGAAGCCGCCGCCAAGCGCACGCGCTATGCCTTTCTGGGCCACGTCACGGCCTGTACGCAAACTCTGACGGGGATGTTCGAAGGCATTTTCAACGAGGGTGATGCGCTGTCGTTCCTGACCATTGGCCGCAATATCGAGCGCGCCGACATGACCAGCCGCATCGTTGATGTGCGCGCGGCCGCCATGATGGTGGCGGCCAACGCCGAGGAGTTGCGACCGTTCGAGACGCTGCTCTGGATGAGCGTGCTACGCTCGCTCTCGGGCTACCAGATGTATCGCTTGCAGACGCGCGAGCGCGTCTATGGTCCGGGCGTCGTGCGTTTCCTGCTGGCCGAAGAGCATTTTCCGCGCGCCTGTGTCTGCTGCCTGCGGCGCGCCGAGGAGGTGCTGCACCGGCTGCCCAACAGCGAGCCGCTGCTGCGGCGTGTAGCGCGCATGCGCCGTGCCATCCACCGCACGCGCTTCGAGTCGCTCGGGCAGGGTGAGTTGCACGAATTCATCGATAGGCTGCAGCTGTCGCTGGCGCGTACCAACGATGAGCTGGCGCGAATCTACTTCGTCGGCCACAGCGCACCGGTGTCCGCGATGACTGCGATTCTGGCGGACCAAAATCAGAATAAGCACATAACGGCGCAAAAAATATAGAATTCCGGCCGCTGTTTCGCGCGAAGCCGGCGGCCGATCCATGTCACAATTATCGCATCTGGCGCGGCTGGAAGCCGAGAGCATCCACATCCTGCGCGAAGTGGTCGCCGAGTGCGAACGCCCGGTACTGCTGTATTCGATCGGCAAGGACAGCTCGGTCCTGCTGCACGTGGCGCTCAAGGCCTTCTACCCGGGGCGGCCGCCGTTTCCGCTGCTGCATGTCGATACCACCTGGAAGTTCCGCGACATGATTGCGTTTCGCGATCACACCGCGCGGCGCTTAGGTCTGGAATTGATCGTGCACGTCAATCCGGATGGCATCGCGATGGGCATCAATCCATTCGTGCATGGCGCGGCAATGCACACCGACATCATGAAGACCCAGGCTCTCAGGCAGGCCCTGGACCGCCACGGCTTCGATGCCGCCTTCGGCGGTGCGCGGCGCGATGAGGAGAAGTCGCGCGCCAAGGAGCGCGTGGTTTCGATCCGCTCGACGCAGCATCGCTGGGATCCCAAACGTCAGCGCCCCGAGCTATGGCGTCTCTATAACGCCCGCAAGGCCGCCGGGGAGAGCCTGCGCGTATTTCCGCTCTCTGACTGGACCGAGCTAGACATCTGGCAATATATCCATCAGGAGCAGATTCCGATCGTGCCGCTGTATTTCGCCCGCGAGCGGCCGGTGCTCGAGCGCGACGGCGCACTGATCATGGCCGATGACGAGCGCATGCCGATCGGCCCCGCGGAGCAGCCGCGGCTGCGCAAGGTGCGCTTTCGTACCCTGGGCTGCTATCCGTTGACCGCGGCGATCCCGAGCGAGGCCGAGACGTTGCCGGCGATCATCGAGGAGATGCTCGCGGCCCGCACCTCCGAGCGTCACGGACGCATGATCGACTACGACGTTGCCGGGTCGATGGAGAAGAAAAAGCAGGAAGGCTACTTCTGATGCACGCCCAGGTGGCCCCAATCGTTACCGATGTCGAGGCGTGGCTCGCGGCGCAGGCGCACAAGGGGCTGCTGCGCTTCATCACCTGCGGCAGCGTCGATGACGGCAAAAGCACACTGATCGGCCGGCTGCTGTACGAATCGCGCACGCTGTTTGACGATCAGCTGGCGGCCCTCGAGAGCGAATCCAAACGCGAGGGCACGCAGGGCGAGGAGCTCGACTTTGCGCTGCTGGTCGACGGGCTGGCGGCCGAGCGCGAGCAGGGCATCACGATCGATGTGGCCTACCGCTTCTTCGCCACCGAGCGGCGCAAATTCATCGTCGCGGACACACCCGGTCACGAGCAGTACACGCGCAACATGGTGACGGGAGCTTCGACCGCCGACCTCGCGGTCATCCTGATCGATGCGCGCAAGGGCGTTTTAACGCAGACCCGCCGCCATAGTTACCTGGTGTCGCTGCTCGGGATCCGCCGCATCGTGCTGGCGATCAACAAGATGGACCTGGTCGGCTACTCCGAGAACGTGTTCGATTCCATTGAGTGCGCCTACCGCGGGTTCGCTGCCCAAATCGGCCTGGAGGACATCGCAGCGATTCCCGTTTCGGCGCTGCGCGGCGACAACATCATCGAGCCGTCCGCGGATATGCCCTGGTATCGCGGGCCGACGCTGCTGCGGCACCTCGAGAGCGTACCGGTCGAGGAGCGTTTGAGCGCGCAGCCGTTTCGCATGCCGGTGCAGTGGGTCAACCGACCCGATCCGGAATTTCGCGGCTTCGCGGGCTTGATTGCGGGCGGCCGCGTCAGCGTCGGGGATCGGATACGGGTGTTGCCTGCAGGCGAAGCCAGCCGCGTCGCACGCATCGTGACGGCGGACGGCGATCGCTCGCAGGCGATCGCCGGGCAGTCGGTGACGCTCACGTTCGAGGACGAAATCGATATCAGCCGCGGTGATTTGCTGGCATCGGCGGATGCGCCGGCCGGCGTCGGCGAGCAGTTCGAAGCCACGATCGTCTGGATGAGCGGCGAGCCGATGATCACCGGGCGAGCGTACTTGCTCAAGTGCGGCACCCGTACCGTGCGCGCACAAATTGCGCGATTGCAGCACAAGATCAATGTCAACACGCTCGAGCGCCTTGCGGCCCGACAGCTCGAGCTCAACGAGATCGGGTTGGTTCAGCTGCGCCTGGATCAGCCACTGGCGTTCGACTCCTATGCCAGCAATCGCGACACCGGCGGTTTCATCCTGATCGATCGCATCAGCAACAGTACCGTCGGCGCGGGAATGCTGAACGCGTCGGTGCGTCCCACGCAGAACCTGCACTGGCAGGTGCTCGATGTCGACAAGGCGAGCCGCGCGGCGCAAAAGAATCAAAAGGCCTGTATACTTTGGTTGACGGGACTGTCGGGGGCCGGCAAATCGACCATTGCCAATCTGGTGGAAAAGCAGCTGGTCGGTTTAGGCCGGCACACCTACCTGCTCGACGGCGACAATGTGCGCCATGGCCTCAATCGCGATCTGGGTTTTGCCGAGGCCGATCGCATCGAGAATATCCGGCGCGTGGCTGAGGTCGCGCGCCTCATGATCGATGCGGGACTGATCGTGCTGGTGTCCTTCATCTCCCCGTACCGCGCCGAGCGCAGCCTCGCGCGCTCGCTGGTGGCCGCCGGAGAATTCGTTGAGATCTTCATCGACACGGCACTCGAAGAGGCGGAGAAGCGCGACCCCAAGGGCCTGTACCGCAAGGCGCGCGCCGGTGAATTGCGCCATTTCACGGGCATCGATTCGCCCTACGAGCCACCGGAGCGGCCCGAGATCCACATCGATACCGCGCGCACCAGCGCCGAGCAGGCCGCCGAGCGGATCATCGCCCACTTGCGCGGCGCCGGCGTCATCGATCGCGACTGGGTATTCATCCCGTAGCGCCGCGCCATGAGCCGCCCGGCGCTGGTACTGATTCCCGGATTGATGTGCGATCAGAGGATCTGGGCGGCGCAGTGCGATGCCCTGCGCGGTCTGGGCATCGAGTTCCGCGTCGCTGAACATGGATCGGCCGATTCATTAGCGGACATGGCTCGCGCTGTGCTCGCAGCGAACCCCGGCCCGCTGGCGGTGGTCGGCCATTCCATGGGCGGGCGCGTCGCGCTGGAAATCGCTCGACTAGCCGGTGCGCGGCTGCGAGGAGCGGCACTGCTCGATACCGGCTTCAGGCCGCTCGCGCCTGGGGACGCCGGTGCGCGCGAGGTAGCGGGGCGTTTACGCCTGCTCGAGCAGGCGCGCGGCGAGGGTATCCGGGCGATGGCCGCGAGCTGGGTACAGGGCATGGTGCATCCGGATCGACTGCAGGACCGCGCCTTGATCGACGCTGTCCTGGATATGTTCGAGCGGCACAGCGTGGCGCAGTTTGCAGCGCAGATCCAGGCGCTGATCCAGCGGCCGGATGCCAGCAGCGTGCTGCCGGGGATCGCCTGTCCGAGCTTGCTGCTCTGTGGGGAGCAGGATCAGTGGGCCAATCCGGCGCAGCATAGCGAGATGGCGCAGCTCATCCCGGGAAGCCTTTACAGCTGCGTGCCCCATTGCGGTCACATGTCGCCGATGGAGCAGCCTGCAGCGGTGAACGCGGCGCTGCTGTCGTGGCTCGAGCTGGTGGATGTCTTCAGGCCTTCAGCACGCTGATCACGCGCGCTTACATATTGCCTTTCAGTCCGAGCTCGGCGTAATTGCATCCGATGCCGGATTCCTTGACGCCACCGAACGGCACACGGAAGCGGCGAGCCCGTAGCGCGTATCGTTGGCGCGGCGGATCGCATCCCCGACGTCGCTGAATTGCAGCACCGGCAACAGCGGGCCGAACTGCTCCTCCTTGATCAGGCGGGCGTCTTCGGGCAGGTCAGTGATAATCGTCGGAGCGATGAAATAGCCCGGGCCTGGCGCGACCTCGCCACCGGCGAGGATGTGCCCGCCGCGGCGCCGGCTGTCCTCGAGAAGGCCCAGCACGCGCTCATATTGCATGCGGTTCTGGATCGGCCCGAACTGCGTGTCGGATTGAAGTCCATCACCGATCCTGGCCTTGCGGGCCTCGCCCGCCAGCGCCTCGCACAAGGCCTGGTAGATGCGCTCATGCGCGTAGATGCGCTTGATGGCCATGCAAACCTGGCCGCTGTTGACGAAGGAGGCGAAGAACAGCTTTGGCGCAATGGATTTCGGGTCGACATCATCGAGCACGATGGCCGCATCGTTGCCGCCGAGCTCGAGCGTGATGCGCTTGAGCGTTGCGGCCGCGCTCGCCATGACCTTCTTGCCGCTCGCTACCGAACCGGTGAAGGAGATCTTGTCGATGCCGGGATGCTCACTCATCCATTGCCCGCAGTCATCGCCGCCGGCGAGAATGTTGACGACGCCAGCGGGAAAAATATCGCGCAGCAACTCGCCGAGCTTGAGCGTGCATAGCGGCGTGTAAGGCGAGGGTTTGAGCACGGCGGTATTGCCGGTATAGAGCGCCATGGTCAGGGGCCCTGGGGCCAGATTAATCGGTGCATTCCACGGCGTGATGATGCCGACCACGCCGAGCGGAAAGTAGTGCAATTCGACGTGACGCTGCGCATTCTCGACCAGCACTTCGGGTTCGATCGGGATCGCAGCCATGCCCTCGGACAGGCTCGCCGCGCGCACGATCTCCTCGCGCGACTGTGACAGCGGCTTGCCCTGTTCGCGCGTCAGCAGCTCGGCAAGGCTCTCCTGCTGCACGCGCAGCGCAGCGCTCAGGCGCTCGATACATAAGCGCCGCTGCTCGAAGGAGCTCTCGCGCCAGCTTTGGAATGCGCGGGGTGCCCGCGATCAGCTCGCCGTCGATGAGCTGGGCGAAATCGGTACGCAGCGGGAGAATGTCTGCAGCGCGAGTAGCGGTCATGCGAGCGCCTGCAGTCATTGTTTACCGGTAGGGCGGCCGCTAACATAACAAAATCATGGCAATCGCACCGACCTGCAAAGCTCCCGATCCGAACACGCGCACGCCCGAGTACCGGCCACCGATCGGGGCCTGCGATGCGCATTGCCATATTTTCGGCCCTGCTGAGCGCTATCCGTACGCGCCGGAGCGCACCTATACGCCCCCGGACGCGCCGCTGTCGCGCTTCAAGGCATTGCAGGCGACCCTGGGTTTGACGCGAGCGGTGCTGGTCAATGCCAGTTGCCATGGCCGCGACAACACGGTCATCGGCGATGCGATCGCGCAGAGCCGCGGTCAGTATCGCGGGGTCGCCAACGTCGACGATCGCTTCACCGGGCGCGATTTCGAGACTCTGCACCGCCAGGGATTTCGCGGCGTGCGCTTCAATTTCGTCAAGCATCTGGGCGGCGTGCCCGACCTGGGCGAGTTCGAGCGTGTGCTCGCGCGCATCAGGCCCCTGGGCTGGCACGTCGATCTGCACTTCGACGCCGCCGATCTGCTCGAGTTCGAGGGGCTGCTCCAGGGTCTGCCGTTGGCATTTATCATCGATCACATGGGTCGCGTGCCAACCGAGAAGGGGCTCGAGCAGCCGCCGTTCAAACAGTTGCTGCAGCTCGCGCGTAGCAACGAGAGGTGCTGGGTCAAGATCAGCGGCTCGGAGCGCATGTCGAGCGCCGGGCCGCCGTTCACGGATGCCGTGCCGTTTGCACAGGCGCTGATTGCGGCGGCGCCGGACCGGATCCTGTGGGGCACGGATTGGCCGCACCCGAATATCGCCAAACACATGCCCAACGACGGCGACTTGGTCGATTTGATTCCGCTGATGATGCCGGATGCGTCGATGCAGCGGCGCATCCTGGTCGATAATCCACATCGTCTCTACCAATTCGCAGCTTGAGCAGCATCAGCATGGATGGACCACACGACTACGATGACATCCCGGGCACCACGGTGTTCGACGCCGAGCGCTCGCGCCGCGGCTATCACCTCAACATGTTCTGCATGTCGCTCATGCAGGCCGAGAACCGCGCCGCGTTCAAGGCCAACGAGGCCGAATTCCTCAAGCGCTTCCCGATGAGCGCCGAGCAGTGCGAGGCGGTGCTCAAGCGCGATTGGAATCGCATGATCGAGCTCGGCGGCAACATCTATTTTCTGGCTAAGATCTTCTCCACCGACGGCAAATCATTCCAGTTCACCGCGGCGCAGATGACCGGCATGAGCCAGGAGCAGTATGCGCAGATGATGCTCTCCGGCGGCCGCTCGCCGGAGGGTAATCGCAGCAAGTCGGAGTGGAAAAATCGTGGCTAGCATCTATGCGGGCCTGGGCACCTCGCACGTACCGGCTATCGGCGCGGCCATCGATCTGGGAAAAACCCGCGAGCCGTACTGGCAACCGGTGTTCGACGGTTATGAATTCACCAAGCGCTGGGTTGCGCAGCACCAGCCCGATGTCGTGATTCTGGTCTACAACGACCATGCCTGCGCATTTTCCCTCGAAATCATCCCGACCTTCGCCCTCGGCTGCACCGATCAGTTCATGCCGGCCGATGAAGGCTGGGGGCCGCGCCCGGTGCCGGTGGTGCAGGGTCATTCCGAACTCGCGGCGCATGTCGCGCAGTCCGTCATCCTGGATGAATTCGATCTGACCATCGTCAACAAGATGGATGTCGATCACGGGCTGACCGTGCCGTTATCGCTGGTGTTCGGTCAACCCGCGGCGTGGCCATGCCGCGTGATTCCGCTGGCGGTCAACGTCGTGCAGTATCCGGCGCCGACCGGCCATCGCTGTTTCAACTTCGGCCGCGCGATCGCCAGGGCGGTGGAGTCGTACCCGGAAAACCTGCGGGTGATGATCTGGGGCACCGGCGGCATGTCGCACCAGCTGCAGGGACAGCGGGCGGGCCTGATCAACCAGAAATTCGACAATCATTTTCTCGACGCCATCGGTCCGGACCCGCAGGCACTCGTGCGCATCCAGCATCTCGAGTATCTGCGCGAGGCGGGCTCGGAGGGCATCGAGCTGGTCATGTGGCTGATCATGCGCGGCGCGCTGCACGAGCGCGTGCGGGTGCTGCATCGCTTTTATCACGTGCCGGCCTCCAATACCGCCGTAGGCCATCTGCTGCTCGACAACCAGGTTTGAAATGAAAGTCATTCTGGCCGGTGCCGGCGCGTTCGGTATCAAGCATCTCGAGGCGATGTCCAAGATCGATGGCATCGAGGTCGCCTCGATCGTGAGCCGCGATCTCAAGGCGACCGCCGAGGTGGCGAAGCAATGGCGCATCCCGCATTACACCACCGACCTGGCCGAAAGCCTGGCGCAGAGCGGTGTCGAGGCGGCGCTGCTGGCCTCGCCGACGCAGCTGCACGCCGCGCAGGCGATAACGTGCCTGCGCGCCGGCAAGCACGTCATGATCGAGATTCCGATCGCCGATTCGCTGGCCGATGCGCAGCGCGTGGTCCAGGCGCAGCAGCAGAGCGGACTGATCGCGATGGGCGGCCACACGCGTCGCTTCAATCCGAGCCATCAGTGGCTGCACAAACGCATCCAGGCCGGCGAGCTCAAGCTGCTGCAAATGGACGTGCAGACCTATTTCTTCCGCCGCTCGAACATGAACGCGCTCGGTAAGGCGCGCAGCTGGACCGATCACCTGCTCTGGCATCACGCCTGCCATACGGTGGATCTGTTCCAGTACCAGACCGGACAGCAGGTCTCGCAGTGCTATGCGCTGCAGGGTCCGTTGAGTCCCACGCTCGGCATTGCGATGGATATGAGCATCGGCATGAAAGTGCCGGGCGGGGCGCTCTGCACGCTGTCGCTGTCGTTCAATAACGAGGGGCCGCTCGGCACCCTCTTCCGCTATATCTGCGACAACGGCAGCTACATCTGCCGCTACGACGATCTGTTCGACGGCAAGAACAACCAGATCGACGTGTCGAAGGTCGATGTGTCGCTGAACGGCATCGAGCTGCAGGATCGAGAGTTCTTCGCCGCGATCCGCGAGCGGCGCGAGCCCAACGCCAGCGTTGCGCAATGCCTCACGGCCATGCAGACGCTCGATAAGCTCGAGCAGCGGCTCAAGGATTCATGATCATCGACTGCCATGGCCACTACACGACCGCGCCGGGAGCGCTGCAGGCGTTTCGCGATGCGCAACTTAGCGGGTTCACGGGCTCGGAAAGCGCGGCAGCGCTCGAGGGCCCGCGCATCAGCGACGATGAGATCCGCGACAGCCTCGAGAAAGCGCAGCTCAAACTGCAGCGCGAGCGCGGCACCGACCTGACGATCTTCTCTCCGCGGGCCTCGGCGATGGGGCATCATCTCGGCAACGAGGCGGTCAGTGCGCAATGGACGCGCATCTGCAACGAGCTGATCTACCGCGTATGCCAGCTGTATCCGCAGAACTTCGTCGGTGTCTGCCAGCTGCCGCAATCCCCCGGCGTCGCCCCGGCCCACAGCGCGGCAGAGCTCGAGCGCTGCGTGCGCGAGCTGGGCTTCATCGGCTGCAACCTCAATCCCGACCCGTCCGGAGGTCATTGGAACTCCCCGCCGCTGACCGACCGGCATTGGTATCCGCTGTACGAGAAGATGGTGGAACTCGATGTGCCCGCCATGGTGCACGTCAGCGCTTCCTGCAATCCGAATTTCCACGCTACCGGGGCGCACTATCTGAACGCCGACACCACCGCGTTCATGCAGTTCCTGACTTCCGATCTGTTCAAGGATTTCCCGACGCTGCGCTTCATCATTCCGCACGGCGGCGGCGCGGTGCCGTTCCACTGGGGCCGTTTTCGCGGGCTGGCACAGGACCTCAAACGACCGCCGCTCGAGGAGCTGCTGCTCAAGAATGTTTATTTCGACACCTGCGTGTATCACCTGCCGGGCATCGAGCTGTTATGCAAGGTCGTGCCGCTGGAGAATATTTTGTTCGGCTCGGAGATGGTCGGGGCAGTGCGCGGCATCGATCCGCGCACCGGCCATTACTATGACGATACCAAGCGCTACGTCGATGCGCTGCCGTTGAGCGAGGCGGACCGGCAGCGCCTGTATTCGCTCAATGCGCGACGCGTGTATCCGCGGCTCAATGCCCGGCTGGCCGCCGTGGGTTGGTGATCGGCGACGCTGTTCGTATTAGCGCGCTCCGTCCCAGACCGAGTGCGGAATCAGCACGGTGCCGTGCATGAGCGCGCGCGCGGTGCGCAGGATGCCGGAGCGGCCGACACTGAAGTGCTCGCCGCTGCCGGTGACTTCGAGCGTCACGGTGAATTCTCCGCTCGGGTGCTCGACCGACACCATGATCGGCGAGCCGGCCGGAATGCGCGCGATGCCCTCGGCGACCGAGTCCGGCATGACGCAGGCGGTCGCGACACTGACCGCGCCGAGCACGCCGATCGCGGCGTGGCAGCGGTGCGGAATGAAGCTGCGGGTACAGACATGCCCGCCGGCCTGCGCCGGCGCGATCAGCGTCAGCTTCGGCACCACCTTGCTCGTCACATCCCCCAGACCCATCAGTCGTCCGGCGGCGAGCCGCACCCGTTCCAGTCGCGCCTTGAATTCCTGGTCGGCATCGAGATCCTTGGGCGATTCGTAGCCGCTCTTGCCGAGCGCGCGCGCGGGGATCACTACCACCGGCATGCCATTGTCGATGCAGGTGACATCGATGCCTTCGACCCGGTCGCGCGCGCGCTGGGTCGGCAACATGGCATCGCAGACCGAGCCCGCGGTATCGAGAAAATCGACGTTGATCGGCGCCGCCGTGCCCGGCACGCCCGCAATCGCCGCGCTGCCGTCATAGCGCACCACGCCACCGGGCGTTTGAATGCTCGCCAGCGCCCGATTGCCGGTATTGACCATGTAGATCGCCACCCGCGTGATCGGATCGGAGGCGCTCACCAGGCCGCGCTCGATCGAGAACGGTGCGACTGCAGCGAGCATGTTGCCGCAGTTCGGACTTACATCGACCAGCGGCTTGTCGATCAGGACCTGGGCGAACAGGTAATCCACATCGACGTTGGGACGCTCGGATCGGGAGATGATCGCGACTTTACTCGTCAGCGGTTCGGCGCCGCCGAGGCCATCGATCTGTCGCGGATCGGGAGAGCCCATTACCGAGAGCAGCACGCGATCGCGCACAGCGGGATCAGCGGGCAGATCGGCGGCCAGGAAGAAGGGGCCCTTCGAAGTGCCGCCCCGCATGAGCGTGCACGGTATCGCGGTCTGTCTGGCTGACATGCGCGGCGTTCCGGCGCTCAGCGATACTCGAGCCCCAGGGCCTTGAGCGGCTCGCGCATCTTGTAGATGTCGAGGCCCAGCTCGCCCGCGGCGAGGCGCTTGCGTTTGTGTTGTTCGCTGGCGGCGCGCTGGGCGGCGGCCTGGGCGACGGTGCTCGCCTGCGCGCGGCCCACCACCACGACCCCGTCGTCATCGGCAACGATCGCATCGCCGGGCTCCACGCGCGCCCCGGCGCAGATGATCGGCACATTGACCGCGCCCAAGCTTGCTTTCACTGTGCCCTGGGCAAACACCGCCTTGCTCCAGACCGGGAACTTCATGTCCGTGAGACTGGCGATGTCGCGTACGCCGGCATCGATGATCAAGCCAACGACGCCGCGCGCGGCCAGCGAGGTGGCGAGCAGGTCGCCGAAGTAGCCGTCCGAGCAGGGCGAGCTCGGCGCAACCACGAGCACATCGCCGGGCTGACAGACCTCGACCGCGACGTGCAACATCCAGTTGTCCCCCGGCGGGACCAGCACCGTCACCGCGCTGCCGGCAATGCTCACCGGCCGATAGATCGGGCGCATGTAGTCGGCCAACAGGCCCATGCGACCCTGCGCTTCGTGTACGGTGGCGACACCGCACTCGCCCAGAGTCTGCAGGTCGTTTCGGTTGGGTCGCGCGATCTCGCGGACGACGATGTGCTTGCTGATGGCGATGCTCCTGGGGTGGGCCAGAATTATATCGCCGGCCTGTGCCCCTCGCCACGCGAGAGGCCGGACGCGGGCCGCGCCGCCGTGCCTCAAGAGCGCGGTCGCCGTCGCGGCTTGCGCGCTGCCGGGCGGCCCGCCGTCGTGGACGCCGTCTTCTTGCGCGGGTCGACCAGAATCGTCAGGCGCGCGCTGCGTTGTTCGAGACTCATAGTGGATTGGCATGATAATACAAGGCGCATTGAAGTAACATTGGCCGCAACCAACGCCCGTGCCCGATCCGTCTTCGGAGAAGCTGTTTCGTGATCGCCGCGCTGCCCGCGCTCCATTCGCCCATCGATGCGTGTCTGGCGCTGCTCGGGGCATGGCTGCTGATCGGCTTGCTTGGTTTGATCAGGCCGTCTCACGCGGCCTTGGGCTGCCGCGTGCTGTATCCGGCGGGCGCTGCAGTCGGTGGCGCGCTGGCGCTGGTCGCGGCCATAAGCCTCTCCGCCCCGGTAACGCAGCGCGTGCTGCTGCTCGGTCTGCCCGATCTACCGATGCACATGCGGCTCGATGCGCTTTCGGCGGTGTTTCTGGTGCTGCTCGGCGCGGCCTCGGTCGGCATCTCGCTGTTCGCGGCGGGCTACTTTCGCCGGCCGCAGGGCGCGGCGCCGGGCCTGATCGTGCTGGAATACCATCTGTTTCTGGCCAGCATGGCCCTGGTGCTGCTCGCCGACGATGCCTACAGCTTTATGCTGGCCTGGGAAACCATGGCGTTGTCGTCCTATTTCCTCGTGACTACCGACCACCGCGTCGCTGCCATTCGCCAGGCCGGCTTCGTCTATCTGCTGATCGCACACGTCGGGGCGCTCGCGATCCTGCTGAGCTTTGGCATATTGCAGGGGGGAAGCTGGCAATTCACCTTCGATGCCATGCGCGGCGCGCGCCTCGCGAGCGGCTGGTCGGCGCTGGCGTTTCTGCTGGCGCTGTTCGGCTTTGGCGCCAAGGCCGGACTCGTGCCTTTGCACGTCTGGCTGCCCGACGCGCACCCGGCGGCCCCATCGCCGGTCTCCGCGCTCATGAGCGGCGTGATGCTCAAGACCGCGCTCTACGGCCTGTTGCGCGTGACCTTCGATCTGCTGGGTACGCCGGAGTGGTGGTGGGGCCTGGTGCCGCTGGCTTTGGGTCTATTCACGGCTCTTTATGGCATCGTGTTCGCCGCCGTGCAGAGCGATATGAAGCGACTGCTCGCCTACTCCTCGATTGAGAACACCGGCATCCTGTTCGCCGGCGTCGGCCTGGCGATCGTGTTCGAGGGTGTCGGCATGCGCATGGTGGCCTCACTGGCGCTGCTCGCGGTGCTGTATCACGCGCTCAACCATGCCTGTATGAAGAGCCTGTTGTTTCTCGGTACCGGCGCGGTGCTGCATGCCACCGGCGAGCGCAACATGGGACGTCTCGGCGGACTCATTCACCGTATGCCGTGGGTGGCCTGGACCGCCCTGATCGGCGCCCTCGCGATCGCCGGCCTGCCACCGCTCAACGGCTTCGTCTCCGAGTGGCTGCTGCTGCAGGCCTTCCTGCTCACGCCGGAGGTGCCGCGCCCGTTCGTGAACATGCTGCTGCCGATGGGCGCCGCGCTGCTGGTGCTGGCCGCGGCGCTGGCCGCCTACGTCATGGTGAAGTACTTCGGCGTCGTCTACCTGGGGCAGCCGCGCGGGGAGCCCGGCGCGCCGGTGCACGATGCCGAGCCGATCGAGCGCCTAGGGCTGGCCTGGCTCGCCGGCAGCTGCATTTTACTCGGGCTGCTGCCCGGCCAGATTCTGCCTCACCTGCGCGAGGTCACATTGGCGCTGCACCTGGGCGGCCCGGCCCCGGCGGCGCCCTGGTGGAGCCTGGTGCCATTGGCGAACCGCCAGGCCTCGTATGCGCCGCTGGTGTTTTGCCTCACGGTGCTGGCGCTGGTTGGCCTGACGATCCTGGCGGTGCGGGTCTTCTACCATCAGCGCGTGCGGCGCGGCCCGGCCTGGGATTGCGGATTCGGCGGGCTCAATGCGCGCATGCAGGACACTGCCGAAGGCTTCGGTCAGCCGATTCGACGCATCTTCCAGCCGTTCTTTGCGATCGAACGTGAGCTGCCGACGCCGTTCGATCGCGCGCCGCGCTATCGCGTGCGCGTCAGCGATCGCTTCTGGACTGCCCTGTACCTGCCGCTTGGCCCGCTGGTGCGCCGCATCGCCGATTCTCTCGCCTGGCTGCAGCAGGGTCGCATCGCCGTGTATCTGCTCTACAGTTTCCTGACCTTGCTGCTGCTGCTGGCGTGCGTGCTGTGAGCTTGCCTGCAATGAACGCGATCGAATGGTTGACACAGATCCTGGAAGTGCTCGCCGCGCTCGCCGCCGCGCCGTTGTTCCTCGGTTGGATCAATCAATGCCGTGCCTGGCTGTCCAATCGCAGTGCGCCGAGCCTGTGGCAGCCGTACCGCGGGCTGCGCAAGCTGTTCTATAAGGAGGCGGTGCTGGCTGCGAACGCCTCCAGCCTGTTCCGGATCGCGCCGTATATCGTGTTCGCCACCATGGTCCTGGCCGCGGCGGTCATCCCCTCGATGGGTACGCGGCTGCCCTTCACCTCGGTGGCCGATGCGATTGCGCTGGTCGGATTGCTCGCCACGGCCCGCGTCTTCATCGCGCTGGCGGCCATGGATGTCGGCACGGCGTTCGGCACGCTCGGTGCGCGCCGCGAGATGATGGTCGGGTTCCTGGCCGAGCCGGCGCTGCTGATGGTGATCTTCGTCGCCTCGCTGAATTCGGCCACGACCGCGCTGCCGGCGATCACCGAGCACCTGGCGACCCAGCCGTTCGCGCTGTATCCGAGTCTGGCCTTCACCGCCGTGGCCTTCACCATGGTGCTGCTGGCGGAGAATGCACGTATACCGATCGATAACCCGGCGACGCACCTGGAACTGACCATGATCCATGAGGCCATGCTGCTTGAATATTCCGCGCGGCATCTGGCGCTCATGGAATGGGCCTCGGCGTTGAAACTGTTCAACTACGCGTGCATCGGTTTCGCGCTATTCCTGCCCTGGGGCGTGTCGCTGGGGCAGGGGCCGGTGGCGCTCATGACCTCGGTGCCGATCCTGGCAGTGAAGCTGGCCGTCGCGGGCGCCGGCCTGGCGCTGATCGAGACGCTGTCGGCGAAACTGCGCGTGTTCCGGGCCCCGGAGTTCCTCGCCAGCGCGTTTCTGTTCGCGGTGCTGGGCCTGCTCGTGCATCTACTGCTGGGAGCCTGAGCTCGCGCATGCCAATGCTGTCGCCAGACCTGCAGTTGTTGAACGCACTCGCGGCGCTGCTGTTGCTGCTGTCGTTCGCGATGCTGGCGCAGCGGCGCATCGTCACGCTGGTAAATCTGCTCGCGCTGCAGGGCGCGGTGCTGTGCGCGGCGACATTGCTGCTGGCCTGGCGCACGCGCCAAGGCCATTTGTACCTGTCGGCGGCGTTGACGCTGCTGCTCAAGGTCATCGTGTTGCCGCGTCTGCTGCACCGGCTCATTCGCCGCCTCGGGGTGTATTGGGATTCCGAGCCGCTGCTCAACATCACCGGCACGATGCTGTTGGGATTGATCGTGGTGGTGTTCGCCTTCGGCCTGGCGCAGCCGATCGCCGCGCTCGCGAGTACCGCGACGCGCAATGCCATCGGCATCGCCGTGGCGGTAACTCTGCTCGCGTTCCTGACCATGATCACGCGCAGCAAGGCCATGTCGCAGGTGGTCGGCTTCCTGTCCATGGAAAATGGGCTGTTCTTCGGCGCCATGAGCGCCACCTACGGCATGCCGATGATCGTCGAGTTCGGCGTAGCGCTCGATGTGCTGGTCGCGATGCTGGTGCTCGGGGTCTTCTTGTTCCAGATCCGCGAGCAATTCGACAGCCTGGACCTGCATCACTTCGAATCGCTCAAGGAGGATAAGTAGTGGAATTTCTGGTGCTGCTGGCCACGCCGCTCCTCGGCGCGCTGATCCTGGGTGTAATCGGTGCTCACCGGCATGCGCCCGAGATCAACGTCGGCTTCAGCACAGTGACTTTTCTGGCAGCCGCTGCACTGACGCTGCGCGTGGTGGGGGAGGGCAATCTGAGCGTGGCGCATGAGCAGTTCTTCATCGATCCGTTCAATGTGTTTCTGGTCGCGCTGACCGCGCTGGTCGGGCTCACCACTGCAATCTTCTCGCGGCCCTACATGCGGGTCGAGATCGCGCACGGTCGTCTCACGCCGCAGCGACTGCAGCTCTACCACAGCATGTACCAGCTGTTCATGGCCACGATGCTGATCGCGCTCACGACCAACAACATGGGGTTGCTGTGGGTGGCCATGGAGGCGGCAACGCTCTCGACCGTGCTGCTCGTGACGCTGTATCGCACGCCCGGGAGCCTCGAGGCCGGCTGGAAGTACTTCATTCTCTGTGGTGTCGGCATCGCCCAGGCCCTGTTCGGCACCATCCTGCTGTACGTCGCGGCCGAGAAGGTGCTCGGCGCGGCAGGCGTCAGCGGGCTGCTGTGGACGCACCTCAATGGCGTCAAAGGCCAGCTGGAGCCGGCTGTGATGAGCCTGGCTTTCGTGTTCCTGCTGGTCGGTTACGGCACCAAGATCGGCCTCGCGCCATTGCACAACTGGTTGCCCGACGCGCACGCCGAGGGCCCGACGCCGATCTCCGCCGTGCTGTCGGGACTGCTGCTCAATGTAGCGCTCTATGCCGTCATGCGCTGCAAGGTGCTGGTCGAAGGCTCGCTGCGCTCGAATCTGCCCTCGCACATGCTCATGGGATTTGGCCTGCTGTCGGTGGTGCTCGCCTCGTTCTTCCTCTGGCGCCAGCGCGACATCAAGCGCCTGTTCGCCTATTCCTCGATCGAGCACATGGGCATCATCACCTTTGCGTTCGGCATGGGCGGCACGGTCGCAAACTTCGCCGCGCTACTGCACATGACCGTGCATTCGCTGACGAAATCCGCCATCTTCTTCGCGGTCGGCCACGCCTCGCAGAAGGTCGGCTCGCAGCTGATCGAGCGCATCCGCGGGCTCATCGACACCAATCCCACCATAGGTTGGGGCCTCATGATGGGCACGCTCGCGATTCTCGGCATGCCGCCATTCGGCGTGTTCGCCAGTGAGTTCCTGATCCTGACGACGGCCATGAAACAGCAGCCCTGGGCGACACCGGTGCTGCTCACCGCGCTCGGCGTCGCCTTCGCCGCGGTATTCAGCAAGGTGCAACCCATGGTGTTCGGCGAGCCCAGCGGACAGCGCCTGCCGCACTCTCCGGCATTGCTGCCGGTGTTTGCACATTTAGGCCTGGTGCTGCTGCTCGGACTATTCATCCCGCCGTACCTGGCGCAGTGGTATCAGGCCGCGGCACGCCTGATCGGAGGTCAGTGACATGCCATTGCAGCGTTGGTTTGAGCATACGACGATCGTCTCCGGGGCACCAGACGTGCACGCTCGGCGCGTCTCGGCGGAGCAGTGGTATGAGGCGGCGCAGGCCGTGGCCGCTCATGGCGGGCGGCTGCTGACGCTGTGGGCTCGGGCCGGTGCGCAGGCAGATTGGAGCGTGATCGCGGCACTGCATACCGATCCGGGTGTTCTGCTGCTCGAGTTGCCGTGCCCGGCCGCGCAGGCGATCTATCCGGGCCTGCAGGACATTTTTCCGGCGGCCAGCCGCCTGCAGCGCGCGCTCGCTGATGTCTCGGGCCTCGTGAGCAGCGATCCGGACCAGCGGCCCTGGCTGCGTCACGCCGAGTGGCCCGCGAGCTTTCATCCGCTGCGCGATGCGTTGGCAGCGGACACGCCCGCGAGCGGGGAGCCGATGGCCTATGAATTCGTGCGCGTCGAGGGCGAAGGCGTGCACGAGATCGCCGTCGGGCCGGTGCACGCCGGCATCATTGAGCCCGGTCATTTCCGCTTCTCGGTGGTCGGGGAGAAAGTGCTGTGGCTCGAGCAGCGGCTCGGTTATACGCACAAGGGCATCGAGCGGCGCTTCGCACAGCTGCCGCTCGCCGAGGCGCATCGTCTGGCAGCGCGGGTCTCGGGTGACTCGGCAGTGGCGTTCTCGTGGGCCTATTGCCAGGCGCTCGAGGGGCTCGCCGGCATGCACGTGCCCGAGCGCGCGCTGTGGCTGCGCGCGCTGGCGCTGGAACTCGAGCGCATCGCCAATCATCTCGGCGATCTCGGTGCGCTCGGTAACGATGCCGGTTTCGCCTTTGCGCTGGCGCAATTCTCGCGCCTCAAAGAGCAACTGCTGCGCGCGATCGAGCACTCGCTCGGGCAGCGCTACCTGATGGACTTCGTCGTCCCGGGCGGAACGCGTACGGATCTGGATCGCGCTGGGGCAGCGCGGCTACGCGCCGAATGCGCTGCGTTGGTGCGCGAAGTGCGGCGGCTGCGCGAGATCTTCGATGACAACGAGGGCGTGCGCGACCGCTTTGTCGGTGCCGGTATCGTCGCACCAGCGCTCGCGCGCCGCCTCGGGCTCACCGGGCTCGCCGGTCGCGCCAGTGGCCAGGCCTATGATCTGCGCCTCGATCAACCCTGGGCGCCGTACGATCGACTCAAACCAAACAAGATGGGGCGCACCGAGGGCGACGTCGCCGCTCGCGTCGCTTTGCGCTTCGATGAGCTGCTCGAATCCGTTCGCCTTATCCACGAGATCCTCGAGCGAGCGCCAAACGGGCCGCACACGATGCCGTTCAGCGAGCCGCCGGATGCGGCCTTCGGGCTCGGACTCATCGAGGGCTGGCGCGGCCCGGTCATGATCGCGCTCGAGGCCGGCCCGGCCGGCAGCATTCGCCGCTGCCATCCGCACGATCCGTCATGGCAGAACTGGCCGGTGCTCGAACACGCCATCATTGACAACATCGTTCCAGACTTTCCGCTGATCAACAAATCCTTCAACCTCTCCTATAGCGGCCACGACCTCTGAGCCATGTGGAAGACTTTGCAACAAATCGGCAGCGTCGGCCTGATCACGCAGGCGCCACCGCCGGCGGACGAGACGCTGCGTATCCGGCAAGCTCTTCAGGCGCGCATCCAGCGGGTGCTGGGCCGCGCGCTGTGCATCCGGCACATCGATGCCGGCTCCTGCAATGGCTGTGAGCTCGAGATCCATGCGCTCAACAATCCGATCTACAACCTCGAGGGTCTTGGGATCCGCTTTGTCGCGAGCCCGCGCCATGCGGATCTGCTGCTCGTGACCGGGCCGGTGGCGCGCAACATGGCGCTCGCGCTGCGCCGCACTTATGAGGCCACGCCCGATCCTAAACTCGTGGTCGCGGTAGGCGACTGCGGTTGCCACGGCGGAATCTTTGGTGAGAGCTACGCCACGCTGGGATCTGTTTCGCAGGTGATTCCAGTCGACGTCGCGGTCAGCGGCTGTCCGCCGGCACCGATTCGCATCCTCGCCGGCATCCTCACGGCGATTTCGGCTCCCCGCGGGCCGTCCGCCGCATCCGAGCAGGCGGCACACGGATGAGCCGTTCGGTGCACTCGCTGCGGGTCGCTGCTAGCCGCCGCGCTCGATAGTCACGGTCGCGCGGGAGTTGTGTGAGCTGCCGTCGGCGTGGGGGCTGCCCGCATCCCCCAGCGCCACGTGGAACTGCGTGGTCTGTGTCCGCAGTGGGTTGGAGATGATGGGCACGTAGACGGTGAGTTTGTCCTGGCCGCTGGCCATATGCTCGATGCGGCGGCCGAGGGAGGCATAGTCCATGTCCGGTTCGGCCGATGCGGGTTCGGTCCACCAGACGAAACTGAGCTCGCCCTCGGTGTTGCCTACGCGCTGCACGACGATACGCGCCGCCGGCTCGCCGTCCGCGACCGTGTAGCTCTGGGCGGCAAAAATCACGTGAGGCGTCGTAGTCGAGATCGTGCTTGCGGCGGTAGCGCCCGCGAGCGCTGTCGCGTTCTCGATTTGGCCGCCTTTAGCCGGCGCTACTGCGAGTTCCGGGTTTCCAACAGCCTTGGCTGGACCGGGCAGCGCAGCGGGCGGCGTCGCGGGCACGTTCACTGGATCAGCGGGCGCGCTGCTCGAGACCGAATTGCTCGCGAGAGACTGCACCGCCTGCCAGGCCTCGTGCAGCGTGTCCTGCGCGCTGCTCACGGCCGCGCTCAGGGTCCGGTTCCAATCCACGTTCGCTTGTGACTGCAGTGCCCACGCCCCGGCACCCACGGCCAGCAACGGTAGAGCCAACGCGGCGGCCCGGCGCCACGGGCGGCGCGATGCGACGGCAGCGGTCAACTCCGGTAACGATGGCAAACAGCGCGCGGCGCCGTCCAGCCCGAGTTTCGCCAGCCAACTCTCGATCGACTTAGGCTGTTGCTCGCGGCCCCAGACAAGACCTCGACGCAACACGCGCCACTGCGCGAACGACACACCGGCTGGCCGGTGCGCATGCATGCCGCGGGAGCGCGCTTCGATCGAGGGCAGATGATCAAACGGATGCCGGCCGGCGAGCAGTAGATAGGCGATGCAGGCCAGCGCATAGATGTCATCGCGCGGATCGGCGCGGCGGCGTTCGAGCTGCTCGCAGCTGGCGTACGCGGGAGTGGCCGGATGATAGGCCTCGTCGGCATCGCCCTCGGATACCCACGGCTCCCGCGTCGGCATGCTCTGCCCGCCAAAGTCCAGCACGCGCACCTCACCCTCGTGAGTGATCATCACATTGCTGGGTTTGAGATCGGCGTGCACGACGCCGCGCGAATGCGCGTGCGCCACCGCGGCGCCGATGTCTCGAATGATTGCCAATGCGTAGCGCTGCTGCAGCACTGTGCCATCGACACGGCGCAGCACCTGGCTGAGCCGCGCGCCCGCAAGCAGCTCCATGGTGTAAAAGATCGTGTCCCCGTCGTGATCGATGTCAAAGACGTTGACCACATTGGGATGCGACAGCCGCTGCGCGCTCTGAAACTCCTGCCCCAGAGCCGCTTGGCTCGCCGGCCTCGAGGCATTGGGCGGCGCCACCTTGAGCGCAACGAAGCAATCCGCCAATCCGAAACGGACGCGATCGCGGTCGATGGCCTTGTAGACCGATGCCATGCCGCCACGGCCCAGCAGAAGCTGAAGCTCATAGCGATCGTGCAACACTCGGCCCACCGCGATGGCGGGCTCAGGCACGGTTGCGGTTGCGGTTGGGGTTGCGGGCATCGGCTTGGCAATCGGCGCCGCAGGCGTGGCCGCTGCCGCCGTCGCGCGCGCCCGGGGCGCCGGCGCGGTTCGCGCCGTAAGCCGCGGCACCGGCGCGGCTCGCACCGCAATCCGCGGCGGTGGGCGCTCCAGAGTTGGGGTCGAATCAATCTCGCGATGAAACCCGCGCGCGCTGGGGGCAATCAGCGGCTCAGCGCCCAGCTCACAGGTGAGATCTTCGAAGGGGTAGCCATCATCACCACGGGCCGCCGGCGGTCGCTGGCTTCTTGGCCTGGTGTCGGCGCGCGGAACCGGCGCGCGCGCAGCCACGGTCTGCTCAATCCTGGCCTGAATTTTCTGGTGTTGCTCCGCAGGCATGCGACCCAAACGATGATAGCGGTCGATGAGCTCGCGCAAGGCCCCGGCAGACTCCGGTTTCCTGCGGCAGATCGAAGACACGTCGCTGAGGTAGATTTCCTCTTTGTAGCCGTTACTGAGTATCGCGCTCATGAGCGTACGCAGTTCGTCATCACCTTCGGGGAGCGCGTCGCTGTGCATTTCTGCCGTTACTGCCATGATTTGTGAACGCAAGGTATCAAAAATAGGGCCAACGTGTGGAGTGTCCGCTGGCGCCGACATAGGCTTGCAGCGCGCTGCGCTGACAAGGCAGTTGAATGATCGAACTTAAATGAAAAAGAACAGTCGAAAAATCAATGATCCGAAGCCACAATCTTACAATCCACTTGATGTAGCGCGCGTCGCCGTGGCGCTGTGCTTAAGCGTCATAGCGCTTGCGGCGGTAGCCGTCCACGGGCAGACGCGCGATGACTACTGCGGCGGCAGACCGCCGCCGGGGTTCGATCAACCGCTAAGTAAGGCGCATACCGGCCGCTACGTCAATAATACCTACGGCTATTCGCTCACGATCCCCACCGGGTTCACGGCCTTCACCAGCGCCAGCGGGCCCGAGCGCGGCTTCGTCATTGGCCTGGCCGGCACGCCGCGCGTGTTCTTGAGCGTGGACGCCTCATACGATGTTTTCTACGACATTACC